>JACCDZ010879996.1_pt1 | contig 92904 bp, 96 predicted proteins | sample 7449551 | NCBI WGS metagenome assembly JACCDZ01 (sample SAMN15323452, study PRJNA562643) | freshwater metagenome | isolation source: river surface water | place: USA:Blue River Watershed | collected 2017-08-18
GGGGCTGGAGAAGGTCCCAAGGGTTGGGCTGTTCGCCCATTAAAGTGGCACGCGAGCTGGGTTCAGAACGTCGTGAGACAGTTCGGTCTCTATCTACTGTGGGCGTTAGAAATTTGAGTGGATCTGATTCTAGTACGAGAGGACCGAATTGGACTAACCGCTGGTGTATCTGTTGTTCCGCCAGGAGCACTGCAGAGTAGCTACGTTGGGAAGGGATAAGCGCTGAAAGCATATAAGCGCGAAACCCACCACAAGATGAGATTTCTTTTAAGGGTCGTGGAAGATGACCACGTTGATAGGCTATAGATGTAAAGGCAGTAATGTCATAGTCGAGTAGTACTAATAACCCGTTAGCTTATGTATAAATTCCTCCGCTTCGGCGGAGGAAGAAACTTTCTTTAAATTTATTTATCTCAGTATGTTAAGATATTATTGTAATTACGAATTTAAAATTATGAATTACGAATTGCAAATGTTGTCCAAAGCAACATAACCTCTTAAGGTGGTTATTGCGTCGGGGCTCACCTCTTCCCATTCCGAACAGAGAAGTTAAGCCCGACTGCGCAGATGGTACTGCAGTTATGTGGGAGAGTATGTCGCCGCCTTTCTTTTAGAAGCCCAGCTTGAAAAAGCTGGGCTTTCTTTTTTTATTGGTGTAGCATGTCGGCCTTTGGCCTCGATCCGCCGCCTTTCTTTTGAAAAGCCTGTCTATTTAGACAGGCTTTTTTGTTACCAATATATCGTCCCGATGGGACTAATAAACCACCTCAATTAGGTGGTTTTCTATTGTTTTATACTTCTTGATGGAACTTTTGATGGGTACGTTTATGAGCTATTTCGGTTAAAGCCTTTTAGCTTTAAAATATTATTAGTGTATTTTTTTACCAATATTGTGTTACTACGATATTGGGAAAAGTATAAATCTCAACTAAAAACTAATTTCGCGTTAGGGATAGGAGCATTTGTTTGAGCTCTTAATTGGTTGCCTTCGAGAACCTCAGGCAACCAATTAAAGCGAGTGCGGATAGCCCGACCCTTAGGGAACGCCCATAAAAAAATCCGACTCTTTTGAAGTCGGATTTCTATTTATTTAAGGTTTTAATTATTTCACTAAACCTCTCGAAATAACAATTCTTTGAATTTCAGAAGTTCCTTCGTAAATCTGTGTGATTTTTGCATCACGCATCATTCTTTCTACATGGTATTCGCTTACGTAACCATTTCCACCGTGAATTTGTACGGCTTCATTAGCAACTTCTAATGCAATTTCTGAAGCGTATAATTTAGCCATAGCACCAGAATGTGCAATATCTTCACCGTTATCTTTTTCAGTTGCTGCTTTGTGAATTAACAATCTAGCACATGTAATTTTTACGTGCATATCTGCTAATTTGAAAGCAATAGCTTGATGATTGAAAATTGGTTTTCCGAAAGCAACACGCTCTTGTGAATATTTTAACGCTAATTCGTAAGCTCCTTGTGCAATACCTAAGGCTTGAGATGCAATTCCAATACGTCCTCCGTTTAAAGTTGACATAGCGAAAGCAAATCCAAATCCGTCAGCACCAATTCTATTTTCTTTTGGAACTTTTACATCGTTAAATAATAAAGTATGTGTGTCTGATCCACGGATTCCCATTTTTTTCTCTTTCGGACCTACTTCAAAACCTGGCATTCCTTTTTCCACGATAAGAACGTTGATTCCTTTGTGTCCTTTTGAAGCGTCGGTTTGAGCAATTACTAAATAAGTAGAAGCATTTCCACCATTCGTGATCCAGTTTTTAGTTCCATTTACTAAATAATGGTCGCCCATATCGATAGCGGTAGTTCTTTGCGAAGTGGCATCTGAACCAGCTTCTGGTTCTGATAAACAGAAAGCTCCAATTACTTCACCTTTTGCTAACGGAGTTAAATATTTTACTTTTTGTTCTTCCGAACCATATTTTTCTAAACCAGCACAAACTAATGAGTTGTTTACCGACATGATTACTGCTGCAGAAGCATCTACTTTTGCAATTTCTTCCATTGCTAAAACGTAAGATAAGCTATCTAATCCTGCACCTCCGTATTTTGGATCAACCATCATTCCTAAGAACCCAAGTTCACCCATCATTTTCACTTGTTCTGTTGGGAATTTTGAATGTTCATCTCTTTCAATAACTCCAGGTAATAATTCTGTTTGAGCAAAATCTCTAGCAGCTTGCTGAATCATTAAATGCTCTTCGGTTAATTTAAAATCCATATTATTTAGATGTAATGTTTGATTATTTTGTAATTTCAGGTACCAAATGTAAAGATTAATTACCAAATTTTCAATAACAATTTGTAATTTTAACCCATGTTTAAAGAAAACTACAACGTTATCGGAGTTATGTCGGGCACATCGTTAGATGGAGTCGATTTGGCTTATATAAAATTCAATAATTCAGGTCGTTGGACTTTCGAAATTTATCAATCCGAAACCATTTCGTATTCGGAAGAATGGATTAATAAATTGAAAAATGCGATTCATTTTAGAAAGTCAGAATTAGAAGAATTGAATGTCACTTATACAAAACTTTTAGCTTCGATAATTTCTGAATTTATTTCCAAGCATCAGCTGACCCAAATCGATGCTGTTTGTAGTCATGGTCATACAATTTTGCACCAACCTCAGAACGGATTTACACTTCAAATTGGTAATCTTCCTTTGATTCAAGATTTGTTGAATCAAACAATTGTTTGTGATTTTAGAGTTCAAGATGTACAATTAGGAGGTCAAGGTGCACCTTTGGTTCCAATTGGTGATGAACTACTTTTTTCGGAATATGATTATTGTTTGAACTTAGGTGGATTTTCGAATGTTTCTTTTAATGAAGATGGTAAAAGAATTGCGTTTGATATTTCTCCCGTAAACACCGTTTTGAATTATTATGCAAATGAATTGGGTTTTCCATATGATGATGCCGGTAATATAGCAAAATCAGGAACAATACATCATGATTTGTTAAAAGATTTGAATCAATTAGAATTCTTTACTTCACCTTATCCTAAATCATTAGGAATGGAATTCGTAAATACTGAAATTTTTCCTTTAATGCATTTTTATGAAATTGATGTTAAAGATAAGCTTCGCACTTTTGTAGAACATGTTGCTATTCAAATTGCAAATATTTGTTCAAAATCAAATGCGAAATTATTTATAACAGGAGGAGGTGCTTATAATAGATTTTTGATTGATAGAATATGTAATTATTTACCAAGAACAGTTGTAGTAATTCCAGATGATAAAACTATACAATTTAAAGAAGCACTGATTTTTGGATTTTTAGGTGTTTTACGATTAAGAAATGACATTAATGTTTTAGCTTCTGTAACAGGTGCTTCATATGACCATTCTTCGGGTAAAATTTATTTAAAAAAGTAATAATTATTCAAAAAAAACCTTTTTAAACTTTAGCTCTCAAGCCATATTCCGTATATTTGTATAACAAAAATTTAATCAACACAATGAAAGATTTATTAAAGAAATTTGAAGACAAACAGCCAGAAATAGTATTTAATTGGAAAGACTCTGAAACTGAGGCAGAAGGATGGACGGTAATCAACTCGTTACGAGGTGGTGCTGCAGGAGGAGGAACTCGTATGCGTAAGGGATTAGATATGAATGAAGTGCTTTCATTGGCAAAGACTATGGAGGTTAAGTTTTCAGTTTCAGGACCAGCAATTGGTGGTGCTAAATCAGGAATTAATTTTGACCCAAACGATCCAAGAAAAAAAGGAGTTTTAGAAAGATGGTATAAAGCCGTTTCTCCATTATTGAAGAATTATTACGGAACTGGTGGTGATTTAAATGTGGACGAGATTCATGAGGTTATTCCTATGACTGAAGATTGCGGTGTTTGGCATCCGCAAGAAGGTGTTTTTAATGGTCACTTTAAACCAACAGAAGCTGATAAAATCAACAGAATTGGACAATTACGTCAAGGAGTTATTAAAGTTATTGAAAACCCAAATTTCTCTCCAGATGTTAATAGAAAATATACAATAGCCGATATGATAACGGGTTATGGTGTTGCCGAAGCGGCGCGTCATTATTATGACATTTATGGAGGAACAATTGTTGGTAAAAAGGCTATAGTTCAAGGTTTTGGAAACGTAGGTTCGGCAGCTGCTTTTTATTTAGCTCAAATGGGAGCAAAAGTGGTTGGAATCATTGATAGAGATGGTGGTGTTATTAATGAGAATGGATTTTCATTCGAAGAAATTAGAGATTTATTCCTTAAAAAAGATGGAAACAAATTGGTGGCCGATAATATGATACCTTTTGCTGAGATCAATGATAAAATTTGGTCAATTGGAGCTCAGGTTTTTGCGCCTTGTGCAGCATCCAGATTGGTTACAAAAGAACAAGTTGATAAAATGGTAGCTTCTGGATTAGAAGTGATTTCAAGTGGTGCCAATGTTCCGTTTGCTGATAAAGAAATCTTCTTTGGTCCAATTATGGAAGAAACAGATAAAAAAGTAAGCTTAATTCCTGACTTCATTGCTAACTGTGGAATGGCTAGAGTTTTTGCTTATTTCATGGAGAAAAAAGTACAAATGACAGATGAAGCTATTTTCTCAGATACTTCAAATAGAATCAAAAATGCAATTCAAAATGCTCATGCTATCAATTCTGATAAAAAGAATATTAGTGCTACTGCTTTTGAAATTGCTCTTAAACAACTCGTATAAAATTTTATATTATGGAAGCAATATTAATACTTCTGTTTGTTATAGGTTATTTATCTATAACTCTTGAACATCCTTTAAAATTAGACAAAACAGTTCCAGCGCTATTAATGGCGGCTTTAATGTGGGCTTTATTATCAATTGGGTTTCATAAAGGTTGGTTTTCAGTAATTGATGGTTATGGAAACGTTTTTAATGTAAATTCTGGAGATTTACATCAACAAGAGCATGGTTTCGAAGGATTACTTTTACATCATATAGGAAAGGTTGCTGAAATTTTAATTTTTCTAATTGGAGCAATGACAATAGTAGAACTTATTGATTTGCACAGAGGTTTTGATGTGTTAAAGGACATGGTTAAAACAAGAAGTAAGATAAAGCTTTTATGGATAACAGGTGTTGTAGGTTTTTTATTGTCGGCAGTTATCGATAATCTTACTGCTACTATTGTTTTAATATCATTATTAAGAAAATTAATTCAAAATAGAGAAGAACGTATATGGTATGCATCTTTAATAGTTATAGCAACAAATGCTGGTGGGGCTTGGTCACCAATAGGTGATGTAACCACAACAATGCTTTGGATTGCTAAAAAAGTCTCTGCAGGAGGATTGTCTGAATATATTATAATTCCAGCCATAATCTGTTTTATAGTTCCTTATGCGTTGGCTTCTAGAATGAAAATTTTTAAGGGACAAATTGAAATTGACGAAAAATCTCATGAAGAAAGAGAACGTTTGTTAAGTAGCAAAACAATGCTTTGGTTAGGGTTAGGAGCGATTGTTTTTGTGCCTATATTTAAAACACTAACTCATTTACCGCCATACGTGGGAATGATGTTAAGTCTTGCTGTTGTTTGGATGGTTTCTGAATATATTCATCCAGAAGATAATTTTGACAAAAGTAGAAAGCATTTATATTCAGCTAATAAAGCGTTGTCTAGAATAGAGATTTCTAGTATACTATTTTTCTTAGGAATCCTAATGGCTGTTGCAGCTCTTGAAAGTTTAGTATTTGGTTCTATAAATGGACAAGAAGTAGGAACTTTAAGATACGCAGCAGAAAGTATTTCTAATGCAATTCCTAGTATGGATGTAGTGATTATTTTACTAGGTGCCTTATCCGCTGTAATTGATAATGTTCCATTAGTAGCTGCTTCTATGGGAATGTACACGTTTGAAATAGATCATCCAATTTGGCATTTTATTGCTTATTCTGCAGGAACTGGAGGAAGTATGTTAATTATCGGCTCTGCAGCGGGTGTTGCTGCTATGGGTATGGAAAAAATCGATTTCATTTGGTATCTTAAAAAAATAACTTGGTTAGCTTTTGCAGGTTTTATAGCAGGAGCATTAACTTTTTTGTTTATTGAACATTATATTAGATAACAATAATTAATTTTAAACTGCGTTTTAATTACAAATTAGATATATAATAATATGAGTTTATTTCTTCAAACGGATAGTTTAGCGGTTGCTAGTCAAGTAGTAGCAGACGAACAAGTAACAGAAAAAACATTATCAATCTGGAGTTTGCTTACCAGTGGAGGTATTGGTGGTCAAATTATTATGATTGTTTTATTCCTTCAACTTTTCTTTGCGTTGTTTTTGTATTTCGAACGTTTGATGGCAATTAATAAAGCGTCAAAAATCGATGCTAGTTTTATGAATAATATCAAAATGAATATTATGTCAGGTAAGCTAGATGCTGCAAAAATGTTATGCGCGCAAACCAATTCGCCTGTGGCACGATTAATTGAAAAAGGAATATCTCGTATTGGAAAACCTTTAGAAGACATCAATACAGCAATTGAAAATGCAGGTAACTTAGAGTTATATAAATTAGAGAAAAATACAAGTATGTTGGCTACCATTTCAGGAGCTGGACCAATGGTTGGTTTCCTTGGTACCGTTGTTGGTATGATTCTTGCTTTTCATGAAATGGCAAGTGGTGGTGGTCAAATTGAAGTAGGTGTTTTAGCGGAAGGTATTTACACGGCTATGACCACTACAGTTGTTGGATTAGTTGTTGGTATTATTGCTTATGTTGGTTATAACCATTTAGTTGTAAAAACGAATAAAGTAGTAAACCAAATGGAAGCCAATGCAGTTGATTTCTTAGATTTATTAAACGAGCCAGTATAATGAAGTTAGGTAAAACAAGAAATAAAGTTTCAACAGAATTCAATATGTCGTCAATGACCGACATTGTGTTCTTGTTGCTTATCTTTTTCATGCTAACTTCTACTATGGTAACTACAAATGCATTAGATATCGTTTTGCCGAAAGCTAAAGGTAAAACAGATAGTAATAAAAGTACATCGGTTAGTATTGATAAGGATTTGAACTTTTTTATAGATAAAGACAAAGTGAACGAAGCCGATTTAGAAAAACAATTATTGGCTTTATTTGCTAATTCTGAAAATAAGGCAATCGTTTTGCGTGCTGAAAAATCGGTTCCACATGAAAAAGTGGTTAAGGTTATGGAAATTGCATATCGTAATCAAATAAAAATGGTTATTGCGGTTAATCCTAAATAGTTAAATCATGAAATTTTTAGAAACACCAGAGGAAAAAAAATCATTCACAATAACTTCGGTTATTTTTGTGATACTTTTTTTGTTGTTTACTATTTTCGGATTGACCTATATGGATCCTCCGCCTGAAAACGGAATAGCTGTTAACTTTGGAACTAGCGATACGGGTAGTGGTGAAATACAACCAACAGAACCTGTGCAAATGTCGCCAGATCAAGCACAGTCAGAACCAGTGCCAGCTGAAGAAGAAGATGTGTTAACTCAAGATGAAGAAGCGCCAATTACATTACCCAAAAAAGAAAAACCAAAACCCGTTACAAAACCTGCAGAAACCAAACCTGTTGTTAAACCAACAGAAACCAAACCAACAAAACCTAATAATAGTGCTTTAAATAGTATCATAAAAGGACCAAAGCAAGATGGAACTTCTCAGTCTGGTCACGGTGATGATGATGAAGGTGGTGATAAAGGAAATCCTAATGGGAGTTTATATGCTAATAGTTTTTATGGCGATGGTTCAGGAAGTGGAAATTCGTCAGGGAATGGTACAAGTTGGGGGCTTAAAAATAGAAGAATTTCTTCACCTGGAATTAAATCATTACAATGTGGTAATGAGTCTGGGAGGGTAGTTGTTGAAATTACTGTCAATAAAAATGGTTCAGTAATTAAGACCCAATATGCAAAAGGAACTACTAATACTACTCAATGTGTTTTAGAAGCAGCATACAAAACCGCAAGAACTTTTAAATGGCAACCTGATGCCAATGCACCCGAAACTCAAATTGGTTTTGTGGTAGTTAACTTTCAAGTTGGTGAGTAAAATATGAAAACATTTTATTTACTTTTTTTATTTTCGTTACTGTCTTTTGGTCAAAATTCAGGTAGTGATGGATATGGAAAAGGTGAAGCAGATTTACCTACGTATTCAAATAGTTTTTATGGAAATGGTACTGTTCTAAAAAATTTTCATTTAAACGGTCGAATAATAGAAAAAACGGATTTTGAGATTACTGGTATTAATTGTGATCAAGTAGGAAAAGTTGTTGTAAAAGTTAAAGTGAATAAAGAAGGAAGGGTAACAACTGCTGAAGTAACTAGAGGAACTACAAATACTGCTGCGTGTTTAGTTGTTCCAAGTATTGAAAAAGCAAAGTTATTTAAGTGGAAAGAAGATAAGAATGCTCCTGATGTTCAAATTGGTTATATAGTTTTTATTTTCACACAAGAAATCCCATAATTTTACTTTTTAACCCCGATAGTAATGAAAATCCAATGCGCTAGCATTGATTGTAATGGATAGCGGGAACACAGACAGTAAGAAAAGCCCAGACCATTCGTTTCAAATATTAAAATGACTTACAAAGAAACTACAGATTGGATGTTTAGTCAGTTGCCTATGTTTCAAATGCAAGGCGCTTCGGCTTATAAAAAGGATTTGACCAATACGCATTTGTTGGTAGAGCATTTGAAGCATCCGGAAACTAAATTTAAATCGATTCATGTGGCGGGAACCAATGGGAAAGGTTCTACGTCGTCTATGATTGCTTCTATTCTTCAAGAGGCAGGATATAAAGTAGGCTTGTATACTTCGCCTCATTTAAAAGATTTTCGCGAAAGAATTCGTATTAATGGTGAAATGATTTCTGAAAATTTTGTGGTTGATTTTATTTCGGAAAATAAATCGTTTTTTGAGGCTAATCAGTTGAGTTTTTTTGAAATGACCGTAGGTTTAGCCTTTGATTATTTTGCGAAGGAACGAGTAGATGTAGCAGTGATTGAAGTTGGGATGGGAGGAAGATTAGATTCTACCAATGTGATTACGCCTTTGGTTTCAGTTATTACTAATATAGGTTTTGATCATACACAGTTTTTAGGAGATACCTTGACAAAAATAGCAGCTGAAAAGGCTGGAATTATTAAATCAAATGTTCCGGTTGTAATTGGTGAATATTCAGAAGAAACAAAACCTGTTTTTTTAGATAAAGCGAGATTTGAAAATACTCCAATCTACTTTGCTCAAGATAACCCTGAAGTGACTTACGAATGTGCTTTGTTAGGAGATTATCAGGTTCATAATAAGAAAATAGTTCTTCAAGTTATAAAATTATTACAATCACAATTTAAAATAGAGGAAAATCATATTAAGTTAGGCTTGAAAAATGTAATTCAAAATACAGGTTTACTTGGTAGATGGCAAATTTTAAAACAAAAACCTTTTACGGTTTGTGATACAGCTCATAACAGTCACGGATTAAAAATAGTGTTGAATCAAATTCAAAAGCATTCTTTTGAAACGCTTCATGTGGTTTTAGGAGTAGTTAATGACAAAGATTTAGATTTGATTTTACCGTTATTTCCAAAAAATGCAAAATATTATTTTTGTAAGCCTAATGTGCCAAGAGGCTTAGGTGCTGAAATTTTAAAACAAAAGGCAAGTGATTTTAGTTTGTTCGGGGAAGTATTTAATTCGGTATCAGAAGCTTATGGTGAAGCGGTTAATTCAGCGAAAGATTCTGATTTTATTTACATAGGTGGAAGTACTTTTGTGGTGGCAGAAATTGTGTAATTTTTTTTCAAAAACACTTGCAGATACAAATAATCCTTGTATATTTGCACTCGCAATACGGTAATAGTAAAGCAATTTATTGGGGCGATTAGCTCAGCTGGTTCAGAGCACCTCGTTTACACCGAGGGGGTCGGGGGTTCGAACCCCTCATCGCCCACAAAAAAGCACTTCATTTGAAGTGCTTTTTTTTTATATCAAATCCAAAGTTTTTTCTAATGCCATTCCTCTCGATCCTTTTATTAGAAGTAAATTGTTGTTTGGAAGATTTGTCTTTAAAAAAACTGAAAAAGATTCAAAATCTTCGAAGAAACTCATATGTGTATTGTGAATTTGATTTTTGAAGAAATCTTTTCCAATAAAGTAAGTAGATATCGATGTTTCGTTTTCTAATAATGCAATAATTTTTTTGTGCTCTAAAAGGCTTTCATTACCTAATTCAAACATGTCGCCAAGAATAGCAATTTTGTTCTTTTTTTCTAATTGAATTAAATTTGTAATTGCAGCAGCCATACTACTTGGATTAGCATTGTAAGCATCTAAAATTATTTCATTTCCATTTTTTAGTATTAATTGAGAACGGTTGTTTTCTGGAATGTAGTTTTCAATTGCTTCTTTAATTAATTCATCAGAAACTTTGAAATAATTTCCTATAGTAATTGCAGCGTTGATGTTGTTTGCATTGTAAATTCCAATTAATTGAGAGTTAATGGTTAAATTATTGTATGCAATCTTTACCATTGGATTTGCTTCCACACCTGTGATTTTCACATCTGCTTGTGAAGCATTCACCGTAAATCTAAATCTTTTTAAATTTTCCGTTTTTTGATTTTGAATCGTGTCATCTAAATTAACAAATATTAATTTGTTATTGTTTTTTAGATAATCATACATTTCACTCTTGCCTTTAATTACACCTTCGACACCTCCAAAACCTTCTAGATGTGCTTTTCCAAAATTTGTTATATAGCCATAGTCAGGTTGAGCAATTTTACATAAAAATTCAATTTCTTTTTGATGATTTGCCCCCATTTCCACTATTCCAATTTCTGTATCTTTTGTGAATCTTAATAGAGTTAATGGAACTCCTATATGATTGTTTAAATTTCCAATGGTGGCAAGAGTGTTGTATTTTTTTGATAGAACAGAATGAATAAGCTCTTTTGTCGTGGTTTTTCCATTGCTTCCGGTTAAGGCTATAATTGGCAACCCTAAATATAATCTATGAAATTTTGCAAGTTCTTGTAATGCAACCAATGAGTTTTCTACTAGTAAAGTGCGTTCGTCAATGAAATAGTCTTTATTGTCAATTACAACATATTTTGCTCCTTTTTCTAATGCTTCTTTTGTAAAAGTGTTGGCATCGAAATTTTCTCCTCTTAAAGCAAAGAAAATGCTATTAGGTGCTATTTTTCTAGTATCCGTAGAAACTACTGGATATTTTAGAAATAAAGAATGAAGTGTATTTATGGTTGTCATGTTCTATTATTTGTTGGAACGAAGATAAAAAAAAGCCCTTTCAATAGAAAGGGCTTTCAAAGTATTTTGTATGAAAATTATTTTTTTGGATTTCCTCTTGGAGTTTTCTTTTTAGATTTAGGTCCTACTTTAGACATCGCACATCTAAATCCGATGTAATCTGTAGCCATATCTTGAGGGAAGAATCTTCTTGATGCTGGATCCAACCAATAAGCTCTATCTCTCCATGAACCACCTTTGTATACTCTAACATTATCATCTACTAAAGTTGTTCTTTTGTCAGACTTATCATATTTTTTATTCATTTTGCCTAAACTGTCAGCTGTAATAGAATGTTTAGGAGATTCATACATTCTTTTGCTGTCAGTGTCAGAACCTTCTTCAGAATTACCAAATTTATAAAATCTAGTTGATTGTCTATCACCATCTCTGTAATTTCTGTTATCTGAAGTTGAAAATTGAGTTCTTAAATAAGTTTCGTTTTCATCAACAGGAACTTGAGCAATTTGACCAGGGAAATTTCTAGCCATGATTTTACCATTACTCAAAGTGTCGTATTTGATGTTGTCAGATGTTACTAATTCAACTGCACCATCTTCACCTATTTTATTTTTTGTGTAAACGTTACCTCTGAAGTAATTGAAATCATTTGCTTCATCATCTACTAAAGGTCTGTAAACGTCTTGAACCCATTCCGCAACGTTTCCAGCCATGTCATATAATCCAAAATCATTAGGCGCATAACTTTTTACTTTATTTGTGATATCAGCACCGTCATCAGACCATCCTGCAATTCCACCGTAATCCCCTTTACCTTGTTTAAAGTTGGCTAATTGATCTCCTCTGTATTGTCTTTTTGAAGAACGTGTATATTGACCGCTCCATGGATATTTCTTTTGCCCTTTGTAAATGTTGTATTCTCTATTTCCGACTAAAGCTGTAGCTGCATATTCCCATTCTGCTTCAGTTGGTAGTCTATATTCAGGTAAAATTAACCCAGAACTTCTTTGGGCATAAACGTTCTTTGCAGTATCAGATGCTTGTCTTCTTCCTTTACCCATTTCTTTTTTCAAAACAACTTCTTCATTACCACCGAAAGCTTTTGAAGGAGTGTTTATATAGGTTTCAGTACTGAATGAATTTTCCGCGGTTACATCGGAACCAAGTTTAATTTTATTGTCTTTTTTTAGATAACCTTCACGCTCTAAAATGTTTTCATTTACACGATCAGTTCTCCATTTGCTAAATTCTACAGCTTGAATCCAATTTACTCCAACAACAGGATAGTCTGCATATGCAGGGTGTCTTAAGTAGTTGTTAGTCATTGTTTCGTTGTAGCCTAAACGATTTCTCCATACCAAAGTATCTGGAATCGCGCCGTTGTAAATGTGTTTATAGTTTTCTTCAGTTGGTGGAAAAACTGTTTTTACCCAAAATAAATATTCAGAATACATTTTGTTCGTAACCTCAGTTTCGTCCATAAAGAAAGATTGTACATGTTGCTGGTTTGGCGAATTATTCCAATCATGCATTACATCATCTTGTACTTTTCCCATTGTAAAAGTTCCACCTTCGATGGAAATCATACCTGGAGGAGTTTCTTGTTGCTTGAACTTGTCGTTAAATTGGAATCCACCTTTCTTGTCATTGATTTTCCAACCTGTAGCAGAAGATCCGCCTTTAGTGCTGCCTTTTTTGCTACAACCTGTAAAACCTAATGTAAGTGCTAAAACTGCAAGCACTTTTAAAGCCATAATTCTCTTAATTTTCATACTTTAGTAGGTAATAAATTTAGTGTCGCAAGATAATAATAATGAATTAAAATGCAACATGTTTTTGAAATTTTGTAAAAAAAAAATAAACTAACCTTAAAATTGTTTTAATACTAACGCAATAGCTTAAGATTTATTATTAAAAATTAGAATAAAATAAATATTTTTTTTCTCTTTGTAATATATACACCTTTATGACGTTTTACAGCTATATGAAAAAAACAATATTATTTATAGTGATTTTTTTAAATTCGTTTGCTTTCAGTCAGCATACGGAAAATGTTGTTATTGATTGGAATTCAAATGTTCAATATAAAATAGGTGAAAGCATTGTAAATGTTCCTCAATTTGATTATCATTTTTTTGATTTTAATTTTTCTTTAATGAAAATTCAATACAAAAAAACATTAAATCTTGAAAATGAAATAGATGTTAATAGTTTGAAAATTAGTAATGTTGTAATGCAAACAATTTCAGATTCTGAACTTTATGATTTAAAAAAATCTGAAATACCAAATAAACTTAATGCTTCGCTTCAAGTTGTAAGAGCTAGGAATCAAAACAAAGGGTTAATCACTATTAGTCCTATAATAAAACAAGGAGAAGAGTTTAAAAAAATTGTATCATTTTCGTATAGTTATAGATATTCAACTTCAAATAGAGTAAATAATTCGGTTCAAACTATTTCTAATTCTGTTTTAACTTCAGGGAGTTGGTATCGGTTTTACATTCAAAAATCTGGGATTTATAAAATTTCAAAGTCTTTTTTGCAAAGTTTAGGTTTTAACGTTAATGTAAATCCTAAAAACATTAAAATATTTGGAAATGGAGGACGAATGTTGCCTTTGGATAATTCTGTTTCTTTTCCTGATGATTTAGTTGAAAATGCAATACAATTTGTGGGTGAAGAAGATGGTGTCTTTGATAATAATGATTATATTTTATTTTATGCTGAAGGGGTAGATACTTGGAATTCTGAAAGTTTAACTTCGGTTAATTTGTTTTCAGATAAGTCTTATTATTATGTAACAAGTACTGGAGGTCAAGGAAAAAGAATACAAAATGCAGTTGAACCTACAGGAGTTCCTTCACTTTCTTTTTCAAAATTTGACGATGTTTTATATTATGAAAAAGATTTGGTAAATATTGGTAAGGTGGGAAGAAGGTGGTTTGGTGAGCAATTCAACATTACAAATGATCAAGAATTTAACTTTACCATTCCTAATTTAGACACAAGTTTTCCTTTAAATTTCTACATCAACACCGCATCAAAATCATTTGGTAGTTCCTCGTTTAATTTTAAAATTAACAATCAAGATGTTGGGAGTTTAAATTTTCCTGAATTAATTGCTTTTAATGGAATTGAAGCATATGAGTCTGCAATATCTGGTAATTTAGTAGTTACATCTAATGATGTAAACGTCAGGTTAACTTATGATAACGGCGGGGTTCCTAATTCAAATGGTTATTTAGATTTTATTCGTATAAAATCAAAACGAAATCTTACGGGTTATGGAAAGCAATTTGTTTTTTTTAACAATGATGAATTAAGCAATATTGGTGTAGGTGAATATACAATAAGTAATGCATCAACAATTTCTCAAGTATGGGATGTGACAGATGTTTTTAATGCGGTTACTTATAGAAATACATTAGGTTCAAACTTTATTTTTAGAGTTAATCTTGGAACGCAAAGAAAATATATTGCTGTTGATTTGTCTGACACCTATTCGCCATTGAAAGAAAGTAGCAGTCTTGTTCAAAATCAAAACTTAAAGGGAACTATTTTTAATAATAATCAGGGTGTTTTTCAAGACATAGATTATTTGATAATTACACCACGATTTTTAGTAGCTCAAGCGGAGCGATTAGCCGATTTTCATAGAAATAATTCAGGATTAAGTGTTCGAGTTGTTGAATTGGAGAAGATTTATCAAGAGTTTTCTTCAGGAAAACAAGATATTGCTGCGATACGTAATTTTATTAAATATGTCTATTGGAATGCCTCAAGTTCTGATAAAAGAGTTAAATATGTTAATCTTTTTGGTGATGCTTCGTATGATTATAAAGATAGAATTTTTAATAACACTAACATTGTTCCTGTATTTCATGGCTTTAACACTTTAGCTTCTGAAGTAAATAATGTGTCTAATATGTCTTTGTATTCTAGTTTTATGTCTGATGATTTCTATGGATTAATGGATTCTGGTGAAGGACAAATGTTAGACGGTCTTGATGGTATAGACATTGCGGTTGGGAGAATGTTAGTTTCTAGCATAAGTCAAGCAAAAGAAATGGTGGATAAAGTAATCGAATATAATGATGAAAAATCGTATGGAAGATGGAGAAATAATTATGTTATCTATTCTGATGATGCTGATAATGAAACCGATGCTACATTGCAATTTGGTTTGGATAATTTAGCCGATGTTCTTACTGATCAAAAACCTTTTGTTAATGTTAAAAAAATACACTCTGATTCCTATTCGCAACAAGTAGCAGCAGGTGGTGAACGTTATCCACAAGCAAAAAATGAATTTTTAAGTACTTTAGAAAAAGGAGCTTTGGTTTTTAATTATTTCGGACATGGTAATGAAGAAGCATTAGCAAGGGAGCGTTTGTTTGAAAAATTAGATGCGCAAAATTTATCAAATCGATACAGATATCCCTTGTTTATTACAATAACTTGTGAGTTTACACGTTTTGATGATCCAAATCGATTTACTGGTGGAGAATATATGTATTGGAATAAAAGTGGTGGAGCTATTGGATTAATTGCAACTACACGTCAAATTGGAGTTACAACTGGATTTGTAATGAATAATTTATTTAGTGAAGATTTATACGCTTTTGGTTCAAATGATTATCCTACTATAGCTGAGGCTTTACGTTTAACAAAATTAAATACAAGTTCAGATAATAGAAGAGTTGTTTTTTTTATTGGAGATCCGGCATTAAAATTGGCAATACCTAAATCAAAAATAGTACTTACAAGTGTTAATGATGTGCCTGTAGGACAAACTTTGCCTGCGCTTCAGGCATTAAGTTTAATCAAAATATCAGGTGAAGTAAGAGATGAAAATGATTTATTATTATCAAATTATAATGGTGATTTAGCAGTTCAAATTTTTGATAAAGAGATTGATAGAAGCACTTTAGCAAATAATGGTGTTGTAGCGCCAAGCCCAGGAGGAATAAATATTATGGGGAATTTTTTCTCTGCAGGACAATTAATAAAAATGAATTTTACCACTTTAGGAGAAACAATCTTTAGAGGTAATGCTACCGTAACAAATGGACTTTTTGATTTTAGTTTTGTAGTTCCACAAGATATTAGAATTCCAGTTGGAAATGGTAAAATCAGTTTTTATGCCAAACGCAACTCTACTAACTTGGAAGATCAAACGGGGTATGATCAAACAATCCAAATTGGAGGTGTTAACGTAAATGCTGCAACTGATACGAATCCACCAAGAGTCAGACTTCATATGAATGATGAAGGATTTGTTTCAGGAGGAATAACAAATTGTTCGCCAATTTTGCTTGCTTTTCTTGAGGATGAAAATGGTATTAATACGGCAAGTGGAATAGGGCATGATATTGTGGCAATTTTAGATGGTGATGAATCTAATCCTTTTGTTTTGAACGATTATTATGAAACGGAAAACGATGATTATACTAAAGGATTTTTAAGATTTCCATTCCGTGATTTATCGCCCGGATTGCATACTATTTTAGTAAAAGCATGGGATGTGTATAATAATTTGGTTACAGCTGAAATTCAGTTTAATGCAGTATGCTCTGATGATGGTTTGAAAATTGAGCATGTACTAAATTATCCAAATCCATTCGTTAGTTACACTGAATTTTGGTTTAATCATAATATGCCCTTTGAGCCCTTAGATGTTCAAGTTCAGATTTTAACTGTTTCTGGTAAACTCGTCAAAACAATTAATCAGCAAGTAACCACAGATGGTTTTTTATGTAGAGATATTGTTTGGGATGGTAGAGATGATTTTGGAGATAAAATTGGAAAAGGAGTTTATGTTTATAAACTAAAAGTAAGATCTACATCAACAGGTAAGTCTGTTGAAAAATATGAGAAACTTGTAATACTATAATAAAATACTATATTTGTGAAATTAATTTCTTTAAGACAATGAAAAAAATTGCGCTATTATTAATACTTTCATTAGCTGTTCAATATACAAAAGCTCAAGACCGTGTTATAACTACAGGGGTGCCATTCTTGTTAATTGCTGCTGACGCTAGATCTGCAGGTATGGCAGATATGGGGGTTGCAACTTCAGCAGATGCTTTTTCACAACAATATAACCCTGCGAAATACGCTTTCTCACTTGATAAACAAGGTTTTTCACTTAGTTATACTCCTTATTTAACAAGTATAGCTAATGATATTTCTTTAGGTCAATTAACTTATTACAACAGAATAAATGAAAGAAGTGCGTTTTCTGGTTCTTTTCGTTTTTTTGGTTTAGGGGATATTGAGTTAAGAAGAACCGGAGATCCTGGAGAGATTCCGAGAGTGGTTAATCCAAATGAATTGGTATTAGATGGATCTTACTCATTAAAGTTAAGTGATCGTTTTTCAATGGCAGTTGGTGGTAAATATGTTCGTTCAGCACTTAAAATAGCTGATGAAAATACAGATGCAAGTTCAGCAACAACTTTTGCAGTAGATATTGCAGGATATTATCAATCAGAGGAAATCGCATATGATGATTTTAATGGTAGATGGAGAGCGGGTTTCAATTTTCAAAATATGGGACCGAAAATTAGTTATGATAATGATGATTTAAATGATAATTTTATGCCAGCTAATATGAGATTAGGTGGAGGTTTTGATTTTATTTTTGATGAATATAATAAAGTTGGAGTTACCGCAGAAGTTACAAAACTTATGGTTCCTACACCACCTAAGGTTGGTGATGAAGATGGTGATGGTGATGTTGATAATTCCGATTATGCATTGGCTGATAGAAACTACAGAGCTATTCCTTGGGTAAAAGGTATTTTTAAGTCTTTCGGTGATGCTCCAGATGGGTTTTCTGAAGAATTAAAAGAATTTACTTATGCTTTAGGTGCTGAATATTGGTATCAAGATTCATTTGCATTGCGAATGGGGTATTTTAATGAGAATAAGTTAAAAGGTGCCAGAAAATATTTTACTTTAGGTTCTGGATTTAAATATAATATAGTAAAAATTGATGTTTCTTATTTATTCTCAACTTCTACTGTAAAAAATCCTTTAGAAAATACACTACGTTTTTCACTTACTTTCAATTTTGGTGATAAATATGATGAACTATAAATTTATAAAAATAATTTAATCAAGATATCCAAATTCTCAATTTAGAATTTGGATTTTTTTTCCTTACATATGAAACAAATTTCAATAAGCACGACCATTTCGGTACTTACAAAAGAAGAGTTGTCACAAGAAGAAACAAGTTTAATGTCTCAAGCATTTGAAGCTAGAAGTAAAGCTTATGCGCCATATTCTAAATTTACAGTGGGCGCTGCAATTCTTCTTGATAATGGAATCGTAATTCAAGGCTCTAATCAAGAAAATGCAGCTTATCCTTCAGGTTTGTGTGCGGAACGTGTGGCTATTTTTTATGCGGGTTCAACTTTTCCAAACGCTAAAATTGTAAAAATGTTCATCACAGCTTCGCCTCAAGACAGAGATTTGGAAGAACCAATTCCGCCCTGTGGAAGCTGTAGACAAGCAATCGCTGAGTACGAATTCAAACAAGATGCACCAATTGCAATTTTCTTTATGGGAGCAAAAGGGGATATTTATAAATCAGATTCGCTAAAAAATATCTTACCATTAGTTTTCGACAAGAATCATCTATAACGATTTCGTAACTTTTTTTATCGATTTTGTTATAAAAAATACAAAAATCGTAGAATTTAATTTTTTCAATCAGGTTCTATGTAGTATTTTTGCTGTTCGTAAAATTGCGAATGATTATGTTATATTGTTTGCAGTTCAATTGTATTAAAAAACAAACTAAAAATGAAACCAATTACAAGAGAAGTTTACCTAAAATGGTATGAGGATATGCTATTTTGGAGAAAGTTTGAAGATAAACTTGCTGCTGTTTATATCCAACAAAAAGTTAGAGGATTTTTGCATTTATACAATGGTCAAGAAGCAGTTTTAGCTGGAGCTTTACATGCAATGGACTTGTCTAAAGATAAAATGATTACCGCTTATCGTAATCACGTTCAGCCAATTGGAATGGGTGTAGATCCAAGAAGAGTTATGGCAGAATTGTACGGAAAAGCTACAGGTACTTCTAAAGGTATGGGTGGATCGATGCATATTTTCTCTAAAGAACATGGTTTCTATGGAGGACATGGTATCGTTGGAGCACAAATTCCAGTAGGTGCTGGTATGGCTTTTGCAGATAAATATTTTGAAACGGGTGGTGTTACGTTGACTTATTTTGGTGATGGTGCTGCACGTCAAGGTTCTTTACATGAAGCCTTTAACATGGCTATGAATTGGAAATTACCAGTAGTTTTTATCTGTGAAAATAATGGATATGCTATGGGAACTTCTGTTGAAAGAACGGCTAATCATACTGATATTTGGAAACTTGGTTTAGGTTATGAAATGCCTTGTGGGCCAGTTGATGGAATGAATCCAGTTAAGGTGGCTGAAGCAATGCACGAAGCAATGGAAAGAGCTCGCCGTGGAGACGGACCAACTTTCTTAGAAATGAAAACTTACCGTTACAGAGGGCACTCAATGTCTGATGCACAATTATATAGAACGAAAGAGGAAGTGGAAGAATATAAAAAAATCGACCCAATTACTCAAGTTTTAGATATTATCAAAGAAAACGGTTATGCTACAGATGTTGAAATCGAAGCAATCGATCAAAGAGTAGCTGATTTAGTTGCTGAATGTGAAAAATTCGCTGAAGAATCTCCATTCCCAGAGGCACAACAGTTGTATGACGTAGTGTACGAACAAGAAAATTATCCTTTCATTCCACATAAATTATAAGGACTATGGCACAAATTATAACAATGCCCCGTTTGAGTGATACGATGACCGAAGGAGTTGTAGCAACTTGGTTAAAAAAAGTGGGTGATACAATCAAAACTGGTGATATTCTTGCCGAAATTGAAACGGATAAAGCTACAATGGAATTCGAATCTTTTCATGACGGTGTTTTATTATACATCGGGATTCAAGAAGGACAATCAGCACCAGTAGATTCTTTATTAGCAATTATTGGAGCAGCCGGTGAAGATATTGCTGCTTTATTAAGTGGTGGAACAGCGACTGAAACAAAAGAAGAAAAAGTAGTTGAAGAAGCAAAACCTACTTCAGCAGCAGTTGAAATTCCAGCTGGTGTAAAAGTAGTAACTATGCCTCGTTTGTCTGATACAATGACAACAGGAACAGTTGCAACTTGGTTGAAAAAAGTGGGAGATACTGTAAAAGAAGGCGATATTTTAGCTGAAATCGAAACGGATAAAGCTACGATGGAATTCGAATCTTTCAATGCAGGAACGTTATTATATATCGGAGTTCAAGAAGGTAATTCTGCTCCAGTAGATACAATTTTAGCTATTTTAGGTCCAGCAGGAACTGATGTTTCAGGTATTGCGGCTAACTACAAAGTTGGCGCTGTGGCTGAAGCTCCTAAAGTAGAAGAAGTAAAAGCAGTTGCTCAAGAAGTAGTAGTTGCAGAACAATCTACTTCAGGTAGAGTTTTCGCTTCTCCTTTAGCTAAAAAAATTGCTCAAGATAAAGGAATTAACTTATCTCAAGTAAAAGGTTCTGGTGAGAATGGAAGAATTGTAAAATCAGATGTTGAGAATTTCTCACCATCTGCTGTTGCAACTCCAGCACAAGCCGTTGCAGAAGCTACAAACGCAGTTGCAGCAGTTAAACCATTTGTTCCAGCAGGAGAAGCATTCCAAGAAGAAATCAAAAATTCGCAAATGCGTAAAACCATTGCGAGACGATTATCAGAATCTAAATTTACAGCACCGCATTACTATTTAACTATTGAGTTAGATATGGACAATGCAATTGCTTCAAGAAATATGATTAACGGATTACCAGATACGAAAGTTTCTTTCAACGATATGGTAATCAAAGCAAGTGCGATGGCATTGAAAAAGCATCCACAAGTAAATTCACAATGGAGAGAAGATGCGATGGTTATCAATCACCACGTGAATATTGGAGTAGCGGTAGCAGTTGAAGACGGTTTAATGGTTCCAGTATTGAAATTTACAGACCAAATGAGTTTAACTCAAATTGGTGCAAATGTGAAAGACTTAGCTGGAAAAGCAAAATCTAAAAAAATTCAACCAGCAGAAATGGAAGGAAGTACATTCACGATTTCTAACTTAGGAATGTTCGGAATTCAATCATTTACATCGATTATCAATCAACCAAATTCTGCTATTTTATCTGTTGGTGCTATTATTGAAAAACCAGTAGTTAAAAACGGTCAAATCGTAGTTGGAAATACAATGACAGTTACGTTAGCTTGTGATCACAGAACAGTGGACGGAGCAACTGGAGCTCAATTCTTACAGACGTTCAAAGCGTTTATGGAAAATCCAGTAACGATGTTAGCCTAATAAGTGTTAAAATTATCATACAAAATCCCGATTTACTCGGGATTTTTTTATTTTTACTTAAAACTATAAACTATGAAAAAAATCATATTCCTAATTTCTTTTCTTGGATTGTCATTGCATGCACAAAACAATGTTACTTCGAAAAACATTTTTAATTTCAATTACCAAGTTGCGGAAGAAAATGTAATTAAAACTTTGTCATATCTAACTTCGGATGAACTGGAAGGAAGAGATTCAGGTAGTGAAGGAATTGAATTGGCAACTTTATATTTAGAAAATATTTTAAAAGAGAACGGAATTAAGCCTTATTTTAAAACGTATCGCGATACACTTTCTAATTTTGATAAAACTTCTTACAACGTAGTTGGTTATATCGAAGGGAACGATAAAGAGTTAAAAAATGAATTTGTTATTATTGGGGCGCATTATGATCATATTGGAAAAATTGCAGCTGTAAACGGCGATGATATTGGAAACGGAGCAAATGATAATGCAACTGGAACCACCGCAGTAACTGAAGTAGCAAAATATTTCGCAAAATTTAAAAACAACAAGCGAAGTGTACTTTTTGTATTCTTTTCTGCCGAGGAAAAAGGTCTTTTAGGGTCAAAGCATTTGGCTGCTAAATTGAAAGAACAAAAAATGGATTTGTATTTCATGTTCAATTTTGAAATGATTGGTGTTCCAATGAAAGACAAAGGAATGGATTTCTATTTAACTGGTTTTGGTAAATCTAATATGGCAACCACAATGAATGAATATGCTGGAGAAAAGTTAGTAGGATATTTGCCAATTGAAACCAAATACATGCTATTCAGAGCATCTGATAATTATCCGTTTTTCACTGAATTTAATGTCCCAGCACAAACTGTTTCGACTTTCGATTTTGAAAATTTCCAATTCTATCACCAACCAGATGATGAGTTTGAATTGATGGATACCAAACACATGACAAAAGTGATTTCGAAAACAATTCCAGTTTTAGAAAAAATGATCAATGCTCCAAAAAAAGAAATCAAATTAAATGAAAAGTAAAAATATCATCATAACAGGAACCTCTCGTGGAATAGGTTACGAATTAGCCTTGCAATTTGCAAATGCAGGACATCAAGTATTAGCTATTTCTAGAAAAACACCAAAAGAGTTAATCGAAAATCAAAACATAACTTGTTTGTCAATTGATATTTCAAATCCAGAAGAATTACTTCAGGTTGAAAATTTCATTAACAGAACTTGGAAAAAAGTAGATGTTTTAATTCATAACGCAGGAAGTTTATTGCATAAAACGTTCACGCAAATAACTTCAGAAGAATTCCAAAACATATATAAAGTCAATGTTTTTGCAGTTGCCGAATTAACAAAAATCTGTATTCCATTCATGGAAAAAGGGAGTCATGTGGTAACTATTAGTTCTATGGGAGGCATTCAAGGAAGCATGAAATTCGCTGGTTTAGCAGCTTATTCGTCAAGTAAAGGAGCTGTAATTACGTTATCTGAATTATTAGCGGAAGAATATAAAGAACAAGGGATTGCTTTCAATGTTTTAGCACTTGGAGCCGTAAATACCGAAATGTTACAAGAAGCTTTCCCAGGTTACGAAGCAACACTTTCAGCAAAAGAAATGGCGGATTATATCTTCAATTTTGCTTTAACTGGAAACAAATATTACAACGGAAAAGTATTGCAAGTTTCATCTTCAACGCCTTAAAATTGAGTGACGTATTAAAAAAATACTTACCTGAACACGCAGTTCATCCTTGTTTTGAGTTAATCAAAGCGAATCATGTGCATCTTAAAATCGTTAATGAACGTCAAACCCGTCATGGCGATTATCGAAAAGACGCACAAGGATATCATTTGATTACCGTAAATGCAAGTTTGAATAAATATAGATTCCTAATAACTCTAATTCATGAAATTGCGCATTTGGTAGCTTTCGAAAAATATGGTCGTAACATAAAACCGCATGGAGATGAATGGAAACTCACTTTTCAAAGAATGATGGTGCCGTTTATTCGTCCTGAAATATTTCCAAATCAATTGTTGCCATTACTTGCAAAACATTTTAGAAATCCGAAAGCAAGTAGCGATACTGATGCAAAATTAGCCATCGCTTTAAAACTATTTGACCAAAAAGAAACCGATAAAAATTATATCTTTGAAATTCCAATGGGAAGTCATTTTAGAATTCACAATGGAAAAATTTTCAAGAAAATAGCATTGCGAGTTAAGCGATACGAATGTTTAGAAATAAGTTCTGGACGCTTATATTTGTTTCAACCCAATGCCGAAGTAGAATTGTTGCCGAATAAGTTCTAGCAACAAAAAACATACAAAATGAACAAAAATTATTACGCAATCATAATGGCTGGAGGAGTTGGTTCTCGTTTTTGGCCAGTAAGTACAACCGAATTTCCTAAGCAATTTCACGATATGTTAGGAACAGGCGAAACATTGATTCAAAAAACATTCACACGTTTGTCTCAAATTATTCCAAAGGAGAATATTTTGATTCTTACGAACGAAGTTTACAATGACATCGTCTTGGAACAATTGCCAATGATTCAACAAGAGCAAATTGTTTTAGAACCAGCTATGCGTAATACAGCGCCTTGTATTTTATATGCTTCTTTAAAAATTAAAAAACAAAATCCAGATGCAGTTATGGTAGTGGCGCCTTCAGATCATTGGATTGAAGATGAGGTGCAGTTTTGTTCTAATCTTCAATATGCTTTTGATTTTTGCGAGCGCGATGAAAACTTAATGACCTTGGGTATTTTACCAACATTTGCCAATACAGGCTATGGCTATATCGAATTCGATAAATTAGATTCTCGTCCAATTAAAAAGGTGAAGCAGTTTAGAGAAAAACCAGATTACGCAACCGCAAGAAAATTTATTCAAAGTAGAAATTTCCTTTGGAATGCAGGAATTTTTGTTTGGAGTGCTAAAACTGTTTTAAAAGCTTATGAAGAGTTTCAACCGGTGATGTATGATCATTTTATGAATGGTTATGAGGCTTTAAATACACCAAAAGAAGAAGCTTTTATAAGAGATAATTATCCTTTAGCTCAAAATATTTCGGTGGATTATGCTATTTTGGAAAAAGCCCAAAATGTTTATGTGTTACCAGCAACTTTCGACTGGAACGATTTAGGAACTTGGGGTTCGCTATATGATAAATTACCAAAAGACGAACAAGAAAATGCCGTAGTTAATGCTTCTGTTTATCTTGAAAACGCAACCAATAACATTATCAGAACCGAAGGTAAAAAGCTTGTCGTAATTGATGGTTTAACCGATTATATTATCGTAGATAAAGACGATGTTTTGTTGATTTATCCAAAAAATAAAGAGCAAGATATTAAGCAAATAGTATCTAAAATTCAGTAGTACTATTTCACATCATCTTCCAAATACATTTTTCGAACACGTTTGAATAATTCTGAAGAGTATACAAAATCGGTAACAGCTTCGTTATCGGTTTTGAATATTTCTTTGTTGGAGCCTTCCCATTCTAATAAACCATTTTTTAAGAACACAATTTTTTCGCCAATTTCCATTACCGAGTTCATATCGTGTGTGTTAATTACTGTGGTAATGTTGTATTCTTGTGTGATTTCCTGAATCAAATTGTCAATTACAATCGCCGTTTTTGGGTCTAAGCCTGAATTTGGTTCATCACAAAATAGATATTTCGGATTATTTACAATAGCTCGAGCAATCGCCACACGCTTTTGCATTCCACCCGAAATTTCAGAAGGTCTTTTTTGGTGCGCATTCACTAAGTGAACCCTGTCAATTACAAAATCAACACGTTCTTTAATTTCCTTTGCAGATTTATTGGTAAACATTTTTAATGGAAACCCAACATTTTCTTCCACTGTCATGCTGTCAAAAAGTGCACTTCCTTGAAATACCATCCCAATTTCTGTTCTTAACTCACGTCTTTCGTCGTTTGAAAGTTCAGAATAAATTCTGCCGTCGAAAGAAATAGTGCCGCTATCTGGCGTATGAATTCCTAATAGCGATTTTAAGAAAACGGTCTTTCCAGAGCCACTTTGTCCAATGATTAGATTGGTCATTCCCGCTTCAAAACGAGTAGAAACTCCTTTTAAAACGGTTTGTTCTCCAAACTTTTTTACGATATTTTTTACTTCAATCATTAGCTTAAAAGAAGTTGGGTTAATATAAAGTTCACTAAAATAATAACTACCGATGTCCAAACGAAAGAAACCGTACTTGCTTTTCCTACTTCTAAAGCACCACCTTTCATGTAATAACCATGGAAAGAAGGAATTGTAGCTAAGATAAATGCAAATACAAAAGTTTTAATGAAAGCATAGGCTATATGAAATGGTATAAACTCCGCTTGAAGTCCGGTTGTGAATTCGAAACTTGTAGTGAATCCTCCATAAACAGCTGCCATCCAACCACCAAAAACACCTAAAAACATACTTAATCCAATCACAAAAGGATATAAAAATAACGCGATGATTTTAGGAAAAACTAAATAGTTTAAGGAATTTACTCCCATAACTTCTAGAGCATCTATTTGCTCCGTAACACGCATTGTACCTATACTAGAAGTGATAAATGAACCCATTTTTCCCGCCATAATGATAGAAATAAAAGTAGGAGCAAACTCTAAAATAACTGACTGACGCGTTGCAAATCCAATTAAAAATTTAGGAATTAACGGATTGGTTAAATTTAATGCGGTTTGAATAGCCACAACACCACCAACGAAAAATGATATAAAAGAAACAATTCCTAGCGAACCAATGATTAAATCATCAACTTCTTTTAAGATCAATTGTTTCATGGCCGACCATTTTGTTGGCTTGTTGAAAATTTCTTTCAACATGATGAAATATTTTCCTATTTGCGATAAGTAGCGAATGAGCATCATTTTGATAGTGTTCTGAATTCAGTTTCTAATAAGCAGTAAAAATACTATATTTTTTTATGGAAAAGATTATAATAACTTTTCTTTCATTTTTTTCCAACGATATTTTCTAACAAATCTTGCTTGTTCAGGTGTGACCAACATGGTTTTGTTTTCTCTTTTGGCTTTCCAAAACCCTTTGATGTAATCTAAAAATAATAAAGGTCTTCCTTTTCGCATCGCTAATTTTAAAGATGCAACGGCTGTAATAAAAAATCCGTAACCTAAAGTGTAGAATGCTTCGCCTTGTTTAAATCTTGCAGCTTGGTTATAATTAGCGCCTGTTGGTTTTAGGTGTTTTACGTGTAAACTTTCATCAGTAATTACTTTCCAATTGTAAAATTTACAAAGCAACTCGTCAACAGTATCCCAACCCATTTGCGGTTTCAATCCGCCAATTTGTTTGAAAGTTTCTTTTCGATACGCCTTTAAAGCACCACGAATATGATCTTTATCGGTAAGATTTTCTAAAACCCAATTTCCATTTTTATCGATGTAACAAAATCCGCCCACCATTCCAATTGTCTCATCGGATTGAAAATGTTTTATAATCGTTTCGAAGTAGTTTTTTGGAAAAATTAAATCGGCATCTACCTTTACAATGATGTCATAATTGTCATCAATATTTTTTTCTCCTTCCTGAAATGCTTGAATCACTTTACTTCCAGGTAAATGAATGGCATCTGATTTTTTATTCACTAAAGTGATAAATGGATATTTAGAAGCAAATTCAGAAACGATTTCCAGAGTTTTATCGGTAGAATTATCATTCACCACCACAATTTTTGTTGGTAAAATGGTTTGTTCTACTAACGATTGCAAAGTTAAGCTCATAAAAGCTTCTTCGTTGTAAGCTGGAATGATAACGTAATAAGCCCCCCAGCCCCCGAAGGGGGAGTTGAAAGTGTTTTGTGTTGAGTTTGTTTTGTTCATTATAAAACTTATTATGCGTTTTATATTCCCCCTTTGGGGGTTAGGGGGCTTCTTTCGGCATAAACCAAATAATATCTTGGTGTAAACCATCTCAATAAAGGTCTAAAACCTATTTTTTTTACTGGATGAGTGAATTTTACTCGGTCCACAATTTTAAAACCTGCTTTTTCAAGTAGCCAATCCAATTGCCAATCTTCAAATTCGTGATAATGTCTGTCCCACATATCAGTCTTGCTTCGATAAGCAGGAGAAAACCACAAACGCAAAGGAATCGAAATCAAAATTTTATCTGCTTTTACGTTTTGTAAAACGGTATAAGGATTAAGTAAGTGTTCGAAAATTTCAAAACCCGTAAACACATCGTAGTTTTCAGTTTGAAGCGCCGATTGGTCGTTGTCAATGTCTTCGCCTTTTGTATTGATAACAGTATAACCATTATCCACCATGATTTTTGAAAAAGGATTTGGAACACCTAAGTCAAAAATGGTTTCAGAAGTTTTGATGTGTTTTTTTAGAAAATCTAAAGTGATGTTGAATCGTTTGCTCGGATATGTTTTTTCGTACATTATAAAATTTGTTTCAAGTTTAAAGTTTCAAGTTGAAAACAGTTCGTAAAATTAACAATTTAACTTGAAACCTGAAACCTCAAACTTGAAACAAAAAAGATTACATTTGATAGACAATCGCATTAATATTCATACCAGAACCAACGGATGCAAATATGATGACATCACCTTTCTTAAGTTCCTGATTTTCTAATTTGCCTTTCATCATTAAATCGAAAAGTGTAGGCACGGTTGCAACACTAGAATTTCCTAATTTATGAATACTCATTGGCATAATGCCTTCTGGTGGTGATTGCTTATATTGTTTGAAGAAGCGATGAATAATTGCTTCATCCATTTTTTCGTTAGCCTGATGAATCAGTACTTTTTTGACTTTCTCTATTGGGATGCCACTTTTTTCTAAACAGGAAGCCATTGCTTTCGGAACGTTACTCAGAGCAAATTCGTAGATTTTTCTTCCATGCATTTTGATATAGCGAACATCTGGGTCATGGTCTTTATTGAAAGAATTCCCAAAAAATAAATAATAGGCTTCGTCATAGGTAAATGTAGCCGTTTCATGAGCTAGAATTCCGCCTTCATCATCGGTTGCTTCTATAATTGTAGCGCCAGCACCATCCGAATAAATCATGGAATCTCTATCGTGTAAATCTACTACTCTTGATAAAGTTTCGGCGCCAATAACCAAGCATTTTTTTGCCATTCCAGCTTTGATGAATGCGTAGGCTTGAATTACACCTTCCACCCAACCAGGGCAACCAAAGAGAATATCGTAAGCGACACATTTCGGATTTTTAATTTTTAATCCATGTTTAACTCTAGTAGCCAAACTTGGTAAAATATCCGATTGAATAGCTCCTTTTTTAACATCACCAAAATTGTGTGCTAAAATGATATAATCCAGAGTTTCCCTGTCAATTTTAGCATCTTCAATAGCTTTTTCAGCAGCAATTAATGCAATATCAGAAGTGCATAAATTATCCGTTACATAACGTCGTTCTTTAATTCCCGTAATTTCTAAAAATTTTTCAGCCACGACATCGTTTGGATGAGGAAACGGAGTTCCGTCATCATTTAAAAAAGTGTGTTGCGCAAAATCGATATTGGAAACTACTTCGGTAGGAATATAGCTTCCTGAACCTGTTATTTTGATATTCATTCTGTTTTTTTTGGTAAATCGAATTTACAAAATATTGTTGTTAATGATTGGATAACCTATTGGTTTTTACCATTTTTATGAATATCGTAGTAAAATTGGTTTAAAAAAGCGAAATTCTAAAATTAACGCCTTTTAATTGAATTTTATCTGCATTATAGTCGCCATACTCAACGCTTGAGTTTTCATTTGTTCGGCATATTTTCCCGCGAAATGCTCATCAATAGTCGAGTTAAAATGTGTTAACCAAGTTTCGAAATGTTCTTTTTTGAAAGCATGTTTGTCATGAACGTCTTTATGAATCGAAAACATGTTATTGAAATAACCGCCTTTTAAAAATAAAGATTGTTCCCAAAAAGTTGCTAAAATATCAAAATGTGCTTCTAAATGTTGGTCTACTGTAGTTACTTTCGTAAAGAAAAAATTAATGGAATTATCTGCTAAAAGTTTATCATAAAACTTACGCATGATGAGTAAAATATCTTCTCTGTTCTGAATATCATCCATCTTATAAATTATTAAAAAAGGCTCAAATTAAAAACTTGAGCCTTTTTGGTTTATTACTTTGTACTTTTAATTACATATATGCTTCAATTGGAGCACAAGAACAAACTAAATTTCTATCTCCATATGCTTCATCAATACGACGAACCGTTGGCCAAAATTTATTCTCTGCAATATAATCTAAAGCATATGCTGCTTGTTCTCTTGTATAAGGGAAGTTCCAATCGTTTGCTGTTACCATAGCTAAAGTATGTGGTGCATTTCTTAAAATGTTGTTTACATCATCTTTAGTTGAAGCTTCAATTTCTTTACGAATTGAAATCAGTGCATCACAAAAACGATCTAATTCCGCTAAATCTTCTGATTCTGTTGGTTCCACCATTAAAGTTCCAGCTACTGGGAAAGAAACGGTTGGCGCGTGGAAACCATAATCCATTAAACGTTTTGCAATATCCGTTACTTTGATTCCTTTTTCTTCGAAAGCTCTACAATCTAAAATCATTTCGTGAGCCGCTCTTCCCATTTCTCCTGAATATAAGATTGGATAATGTCCTTCGAAACGTGCTTTCATGTAGTTAGCATTCAAGATCGCATATTTAGTAGCGTTTGTTAATCCTTCAGCACCCATCATTACAATGTAACCGTAAGAAATCAAACAAACTAAAGCCGAACCATAAGGAGCTGATGAAATAGCAGTAATAGCTTGACTTCCTCCTGTTGGAATAATTGGATTTGTTGGTAAGAATGGAACTAATTTTTCGTTCACACAAATTGGTCCAACACCAGGTCCACCACCACCGTGAGGAATTGCGAAGGTTTTGTGTAAGTTCAAGTGACAAACATCAGCACCAATAGTTGCTGGATTTGTTAATCCCACTTGTGCATTCATGTTCGCACCGTCCATATATACTAAACCACCATTTTCGTGAATGATATTCGTGATTTCAATAATAGCACTTTCAAAAACTCCATGAGTTGATGGATATGTTACCATTAAAGCAGATAAGTTGTCTTTGTATTGGATTGCTTTTGCTCTTAAATCTTCCACATCGATATTTCCATTTTCCATGGTTTTAGTAACGATGATTTCCATTCCTGCCATAGCAGCAGAAGCGGGATTGGTTCCGTGAGCAGAAGCTGGAATCAAGCATACATTTCTGTGGTGATCACCTCTTGATTGGTGATAAGCTCTAATAGCCATCAAACCAGCATATTCTCCTTGAGCACCTGAATTTGGTTGTAATGTAGTTCCTTGGAATCCAGTAATTACATTCAATTGATGCTCTAATTTTTTCAACATGATTTGGTAACCTTCTGCTTGTTCAACAGGCGCAAAAGGGTGAATGTTGTTCCAATTTGCCATCGATAAAGGCAACATTTCAGCAGCAGCATTTAATTTCATGGTACAAGAACCTAAAGAAATCATGGAATGATTCAACGATAAATCCTTACGTTCTAATTTTTTTATGTAACGCATCAATTGCGATTCGGAATGGTTGTTGTTGAAAACATCGTATTGTAAGAAATTTGATTTTCTTATTAAGTTTTCTGGAACCATTGATTCATTTGCTAATTGATTTACTGTAAAGGCATCTTTTCCAGTAGCTTCAGCGAAAATGGCAATAATTTGATTAATGTCATTTACTGAAGTCGTTTCGTTAAATGAAATCGAAATCGTTTCAGCATCTGTATAGAAGAAGTTTACTTCGTGTTTTTCAGCAATCGCTTTTACTTTATTTGCATCAGCTTTTACTAAAATCGTATCGAAGAAAGCAGTGTTTGTTTGGTAAACTCCTAATTTATTTAAAGCATCGGCAGTGGTTACTGCAGAGGCATGAACTTTATCAGCAATATATTGTAAACCTTTTGGTCCGTGATACACCGCATACATTCCAGCCATAACCGCTAATAAAACTTGGGCAGTACAAATGTTAGAAGTGGCTTTTTCACGTTTGATGTGTTGTTCACGAGTTCCTAAAGCCATACGTAACGCGCGGTTTCCGTTAGCATCGATAGAAACACCGATGATTCTTCCTGGCATTGAACGTTTGAATTCTTCTTTTGTTGCGAAATATCCTGCGTGTGGTCCACCGTAACCCATTGGAATACCAAAACGTTGTGTAGTTCCAACTACAACAGCAGCGCCCATTTCACCTGGAGGCGTTAATTTAGCTAACGATAAAATATCTGCAGCAACGGCTACTTTGATTTCGTTTTCAGCCGCTTTTGCGATAAAACCAGCATAGTCATAAACTTGACCGTATTTACCTGGATATTGTAAAATCGCACCAAAGAATTCTGTTGAAAAGTCAAAAGTTTCATGATTTCCAACAACTAATTCAATATTTAATGGAGTTGAACGTGTTTGTAAAACGGATAACGTTTGTGGTAAAATTTCTTCCGAAACGAAGAATTTATTTACGTTGTTTTTCTTTTGATCGCGTGTTCTTACATCGAAAAGTAACGCCATTGCTTCTGCAGCAGCTGTTCCTTCGTCAAGTAACGATGCATTTGCGATTTCCATTCCAGTTAACTCGATAACCGTAGTTTGGAAATTCAAAATTGCTTCTAAACGCCCTTGTGCAATTTCTGCTTGGTAAGGTGTGTAAGCGGTGTACCATCCTGGATTTTCAAAAATATTTCTTTGAATAACTGCTGGAACGATCGCTGGGTGATATCCTAAACCGATATACGATTTGAATACTTTATTTTTCTTTCCTAATTCTTGAATGTGAGTTAAATACTCATATTCCGACATAGGAGCTTCTAAATTTAAGTCGTTTTTTAAACGAATATCATCTGGAATAGTTTCATAAATTAATTGGTCTAAAGAATCTACACCAATGGTTTTTAACATGTGATTTAAGTCACTCTCACGAGGGCCTAAATGTCTCAAAGCGAATGCATCTGTTCTCATTTATTAAAAATGTGTATGTATGTTATTATGTGTTGTTTTGGACAACAAAAGTAATTATTAATCTTGTAATTTTTTGTTTTTAAAATGTGAAATTTTGTGATTTTATCAACTAATTTCAAGTCTTATTAACAGATTGATTAATTTTGTTGAATGATGGTTTTTAAGAAATTTCTCGATTTTTATATCAATAGCAGTTTGCACGTGGCATTTTCGGCATTTGCATTAGTATCGATGACGCAATATTTCTTTGGTGTTGAAAGAGATTTTAGTGTTGCTTTTTTTGCTTTTTTTGGAACAGTTGTAGGGTATAATTTTGTGAAGTACGATGCCATTGCAAGGTTAAACAAAACCGAAATCAAAAAAGAATTAAAAGCGATTGTTTTTTTAAGTTTTATTTCATTTTTATCTTGTTTTTATTTTTTCTTACAATTGAGTTGGGAAACCAAGTTAAGAGCTGTTGCATTTTTTGGACTGACGCTTTTATATACATTGCCTTTTTTTCCAAACAAACAAAATGCTCGGAATTGGAAAGGCGTAAAAATCTACATCGTTGGAATTACTTGGGTTGGAGTAACTGTAATTTTACCTTTGGTAGAAGCTGAAATTCAGTTTTCTATAGATGTGTTTTTAATGGCAGTACAGCGATTTTTATTAGTATTCTCTATTGTTTTAGTGTTTGATATTGTAGATGTAAAACACGATGACATACATTTGCAAACTGTTCCGCAGAAAATAGGAGTGGAGCCAACTAAAAAGCTTGGGTATGTATTGTTATTTTTATTGTTGCTTTTGGAGTTTTTCTATACCAATAACCATCATTTTTTACCACTTTTTTTCAAACTTTTGGTTTGTGGAACAATTGCTGTTTTTCTCTTTTTTGCAAATGAAAATCGTTCCAGATATTACGCATCATTTTGGTTAGAAAGCGTTCCGATTTTGTGGTGGTTGGTGTTGTTAATTCTTGAAAAATAACTCCGAAAAAATTAGATAATTCTGTCGGAGTTACTATTTTATAAAAGCCCCGCCCTCTTCAACAACGCCTCCACTTTCGGTTCCTGACCTCTGAATTTTTTATATAATTCCATTGGTAACTCGGTACCACCTTTAGCAAGTACGTTGTCTTTGAATTTGGTTGCAACTTCTGTATTGAAAATCCCTTTTTCTTGGAAATAGGCAAACGCATCGGCATCTAAAACTTCCGCCCATTTGTAACTGTAATATCCCGAAGAATAACCGCCTTGGAAAATATGTGAAAAAGAAGTACTCATGCAATTTTCTTCCACATCTGGATATAACGATGCGATTTCCATAGCTTGTTTTTCGAAAGCTTTTACATCAGCAATTGTTTGCGATTTGCCATGATACGTCATATCTAAAATTCCAAAACTCAATTGTCTTAAAGTTGCCATTCCTTCTAAGAAACTCGCACTTTCTTTGATTTTTTCTACATATTGCTGCGGAATAATTTCACCCGTTTCGTAATGTTTCGCAAACAAAGCCAATGCTTCGGGTTCGTAACACCAGTTTTCCATCACTTGACTTGGTAATTCCACAAAATCCCAATACACCGAAGTTCCTGATAAACTAGGATACGTTGTATTCGCTAACATGCCGTGTAAAGCGTGCCCAAATTCGTGAAATAATGTCGTTACTTCGTTAAAAGTTAATAAAGATGGTTTTGTTTCAGTTGGTGGAGTGAAATTACAAACAATGGAAACGTGAGGTCGTTCGTTAATTCCGTCCTTAATATATTGTGGTTTGAAAGAGGTCATCCAAGCACCGTTTCGTTTTCCTTTTCTTGGAAAGAAATCCGAATAGAAAACAGCTACTAATTGTCCTTCGAAATCTAAAACTTCAAAAGTTTGAACATCTTCGTGATACTTGTCAATGTCAAAAACTTCTTTAAATGTAATTCCAAATAATTTTTCAGCGATAGTGAAAGCACCATTCAATACATTTTCCAATTTGAAATAGGGTTTCAATAACTCATCATCCAAACTGAATAGTTTTTGTTTCAATTTTTCCGAATAATAAGCGCCATCCCATTTTTCTAATTGGTCAATTCCATCCAACTCTTTTGCGAAAGCAGTTAATTCAGCAAATTCTTTTTGAGCCGCTGGTTTCGCTTTTTCCAATAAATCATTCAAAAACGATTGTACTTTTTCTGGATTTTGTGCCATTCGTTCTTCCAAAACAAAATGCGAATGCGATTGATAACCCAATAAATTAGCACGTTTGTGACGTAATTCCACAATGCGTTTTACGTTTTCTTTATTATCGAATTCATTATTCTGAAACGATTTTTTTCCAGCAGCAATAGCAATTTCTTTGCGTAATTCACGATTTTCAACATAAGTTACAAAAGGCAAATAACTTGGAAAATCTAAAGTAAAAACCCAACCTTCTAAATTTTTTGATTTTGCCAAACTTGCCGCCATTTCTTTGGCACCATCAGGTAAACCTTTTAAATCAGTTTCATTGGTAACATGCAATTGATAGTTATTGGTTTCTGCCAAAACATTTTCTCCGAAAGTCAGTTTTAGTTTGGCTAATTCGGTATCAATCTCGCGTAGTTTTAATTTATCTTCTTCATTAAGTAAAGCTCCATTTCTAGAAAAACCTTTGAATTTTTTATCTAATAAAGTCGCTTGTTCAGTTGTTAAATTCAAAGTGTCTTTTTGATCATAAACCGCTTTTACGCGTTTGAATAAGTCTTCGTTCAAAGCAATATCGTTACTAAATGCTGTAAGTAAAGGAGAAACTTCTTGTGCAATTTTTTGCATTTCATCAGAAGTTTCGGCCGAATTTAAATTAAAGAAAATATTCGATAATCGATCCAAAGCTTCGCCAGAATAATCCAAAGCTTCAATAGTGTTTGAAAAATTAGGAGTTTTTGGATTTTTAACGATTGTATCAATTTCTTCTTTTACAAGTTCAATTGTTTTTTTAAAAGCCTCTTTATAATCTGAAAGTTTAATCTTATTAAAAGGTGCTGTATTGTATTTTGTTTCAAATTTTTTCAAAAAAAGTGTCATAAAAATTTGTTTTTATCGATAAAGTGTATAATTTTGTCGACGAAATGATGAATGATCGTCCTTTTTGTCCCCAAATCAAAAGAGAGAGAGTAGAATTTTTTATAGTTGTCACTTAATTGTGAGTAGAAACCCCAAATGATTCATTTGGGGTTTTCTGTTTTTTATTTTAATCCCTCAGAAGCTTTTAAAACGGCTTGTTTCAATCCTTCTTTGTAAGCGATTATTTTATCTAAAACGCAATTATCAGAACTACCAATAATTTGTGCGGCTAAGATTCCAGCATTTTTTGCTCCGTTTAAAGCAACGGTTGCTACAGGAACACCACCAGGCATTTGCAAAATTGATAAAACCGAATCCCAACCATCAATAGAATTACTCGATTTTACAGGAACTCCAATTACAGGAAGTGGCGACATAGAAGCAACCATTCCAGGTAAGTGAGCCGCACCACCAGCACCAGCAATAATTACTGAAACACCTCTTTCGTGCGCGTTTTTACTGAAATCAAATAATTTTTCAGGTGTACGATGTGCCGAAACGATATCTACTTCGGTTTCGATATCAAATCCTTTTAATATGTCGATGGCTTCTTGCATTACCGGCATATCCGAAATGCTTCCCATTATTATGGCTACTTTCATAATTAGCCCCCTAACCCCCAAAGGGGGAATTCCTACTAGGGGTGAGTAGGGTTTATTTTTTTGTTAGTTTTATTCTTAAAATTAAAATTGTTAAAAAACAAATTATATAATTTAAAATGAAATTTTTAAAATTTGAACCGTGTAATAAATCAATCCCATTACAATTGTCACTGACTGCTAGTTGATTATAATAATTTAGTGGAAATCCAATTTTTAAATTAGGAGAAGTTCTATTTATAGTATTAAAAACCAAAGAAAACAGAAAAGATATAAACGACAAAATACAAAACAAAATTGTCGAATAAAAAATAATATGTAAAATCTTTTTTGTCATTTTCAATTCGGTTTTAAATTCCCCCTTTGGGGGTTAGGGGGCTACTAATAACTCTAATACTATTCTTCACTTCCTCAGCAATTCTTCTCGCTTCCGTCATATTTTCATTTACAATGGTAACGTGTCCCATTTTTCGGAAAGGGCGTGTTTCTCTTTTTCCGTAAATATGAGGCGTTACGCCGTCAATTGCCATGATTTTCTCTATGTTTTCGTAAACTACTTGTCCAGAATAGCCTTCTTCACCAACCAAATTTACCATAATTCCGGCAACTTTACTATCGGTGTTTCCTAAAGGTAAGTTTAAAATCGCACGTAAATGATTTTCAAATTGCGAAGTATAACTCGCTTCAATTGAATAATGTCCAGAATTATGTGGGCGAGGAGCGACTTCGTTTACCAAAATTTCATCGTCTTCAGTTTGAAACATTTCAACAGCTAACAAACCAACATGATTGAAGGCTTCCGAAACTTTTAAGGCAACTTCAGTAGCTTTTTGTGCTACTTTTTCATCAATTCGAGCGGGACAAATTACATATTCTACTTGATTCGCTTCAGGATGAAATTCCATTTCTACTACTGGATACGTTTTTATTTCTCCAGAAACAGAACGCGCTACAATTACGGCCAATTCATTTTTAAATGGAACCATTTCTTCAGCAATACATTCTACATCAGGTAATTTTACCAAGTCTAATGCTGAGCGACAAATTTTAACGCCATTTCCGTCGTAACCAAATTGCGCACATTTCCAAACGAATGGAAATTCTAATTCGTCTTTTGCTAATGCATTTCTCAAATCGTTTAAGTCAACAAAACGTTGGTGTGGCGAAGTAGGAATATCGTTTGAAACGTAATAATCTTTTTGTTTTCCTTTGTTTTGAATCAAACGTAAGGTTTTTGGCGAAGGGTAAATCGGTAATCCTTCTTCCTCCAATTGATCTAAAGCGTCTAGATTTACATTTTCAATTTCGATCGTTAACAAATCGACCATTTGACCAAATTGGTAAACGGTATCAAAATCCATTAAACTGCCTTTGTAAAATCCGTTGCAACTATATCGTGCTGGAGCTTCTTCGCTTGGTTCTAAAACTAAAGTTTGGATATCGAATTTTCGAGTTTCGGTCAAAAGCATTTTCCCTAATTGACCTCCTCCTAAAATTCCTAATTTAAAATCAGAAGAAAAATAATTCATTTTGTGTTGTTGTTTGTGTCGCAAAGATACTCAGACAATTGATAATTAACAATTGATAGCTAACAATTTGTTACTTGTTGAGTTTTTTCAAAAGATTTCGAGTTGCCGCTTGGTAAGCCGCAGAATGATTCGAATAATCATGCTCTATGATGGATTTTAATTCATCGTGAACCCAATCGTATTTCTTTCCCAAGACAAAAAGGGCTTTCATAGCATACACTTTTGCTGCTACTTTTTCGTCTTGAATTAAGCGGTCAATTAAGGCTTCAATTAAATTGTGTTCTTGTTCTTGGGTGAGGGAAATGCCATTTTTTCTGTGATTACTTTTCGCTAAAAACATACAAATTTTTGTAGCCGGACGAATAGCGGAATCATCTTTTATTTTTGGAAGAATGGTGCAGAAATCTTCAATGTAAGGAACAAATTGTTTTAGTTTCTTTTCGCAAACCAAATCTAAACTCCAAAACGCTTTTACATGTAATTCATTTTTGATGTCAAAAGCTAGTTCAATCATTTCGCTAAGATTTTTTTCATCTTTCATAGCAAAATTACTCACCATTTTTCGGCTGGCTACATGACAAGTGCTTTCTTCGATTTTCTGATACATTTGGCTTTTCATTTGGTAAATATATCAAATTTGCAAAAAAGTTAAAATACTTTAGAGCTATTCATTTGACTTTCTTAAATTTGTTGTTTATTTCTAAATCTAACTAAAAGTGATACAACTACACGATAAGAAATTTGAAGTTTTTATCTCGGGAGAGGAAATTAACTTCGCCATTGAAAACATGGCCAAACAAATTGAAGACGATTTTTGTGATGATGTTCCTGTTTTTATTGGCGTTTTGAATGGCGCTTTCATGGTCGTGGCTGATTTATTAAAAAAATACAGTCACAATTGCGAAGTTTCGTTTGTGAAAATGGCTTCGTATGAAGGAACGCAAACAACAAATGAAGTAAAAGAACTGATTGGTTTGAATCAAAGTTTAGAAGGTCGTTCTGTAATTATCGTGGAAGACATTGTAGATACTGGAAATACGATAGAAGAATTAAAAGCCATTATGAAGCATCACAATGTGAAACATTTCAAAATTGCTACTTTATTCTTAAAACCAGAAGCCTATACAAAAGACATTAAATTGGATTACGTAGGGATTCGAATTCCAAATAAATTTATCGTAGGATATGGTTTAGACTACGATGGTTTAGGAAGAAATTTAAAAGACGTATATCAATTATCAGAATAACTAACTATTACAACTTAACATAACAAAGCAATGATCAATATCGTATTATTTGGTAAGCCAGGAGCAGGAAAAGGAACACAAGCCGATTTTTTAAAACACAAATACAATTTAGTCCATTTATCTACAGGTGATATTTTTAGATTCAACATTAAAAATGATACCGAATTAGGTAGATTAGCTAAAACCTTTATGGATAAAGGTGATTTGGTTCCAGATGAAGTAACGATTAAAATGTTGCAAAGCGAAGTAGATAAAAATCCACAAGCAGCAGGTTATTTATTTGATGGTTTTCCAAGAACAATTGCGCAAGCAGAAGCTTTAGATGCATTTTTAGCAGGAAAAAATCAAGAAATTACAGCGACAGTTGCATTAGAAGCTGATGATGAAATCTTAGTGCAACGTTTGCTAGAAAGAGGAAAAACTTCAGGAAGACCAGACGATCAAGATGAGGAAAAAATAAGAAATCGTTACCAAGAATATAACGAAAAAACCGCGCCATTAATGGATTATTACAAAGCGCAACACAAATTTTACGCAGTCGATGGTATTGGGTCTATTGAAGAAGTGACTGAAAGATTAAGTTTGGTTTTGGACACATTTAAATAATAAAATATGGCCCGAGAGATAAATTTCGGGCTTTCGATTTTTTTTTCGATATTTGCACACTGAAAAGGAGCTATTTCCGTAATTTGGGATTTTAGCTCTTTTTTTATAATTTTAACTATGGAAATTTTAATCATTCTCTTTCTGATTATTTTAAACGGTGTTTTCTCAATGTCGGAAATCGCATTGATTTCAGCTCGTAAAAACCGATTAGAAACAGCGGCTAAAAAAGGAAATAAAAATGCAAAAGTAGCATTAGATTTAGCCAATTCGCCAAACGAATTTTTATCTACTGTTCAAATCGGTATTACTTTAATTGGGATTTTAACGGGTATTTATTCGGGAGATAAAATTACTACCGATGTACGAAATTTTGTAGCTACTTTTGAAGCATTAAAACCGTATTCGGAATCTATTGCTGTGGGAATTGTAGTAGTGGTATTAACATTTTTCTCTTTAGTTTTAGGTGAATTATTGCCAAAAAGAATCGGTTTAAATTATCCAGAAGGAATTGCAAAAGCAGTTGCGGTTCCCATGAAATTAGTTTCTACCATTACAATGCCTTTTATATGGTTGCTGACTATTTCAACTGAATCTTTGATGAAACTTTTGCAAATTAAACCAACAGCTGACGGAAAAGTTACAGAAGAAGAAATCAAAGCCATTATAAAAGAAGGAACTGAAGTAGGTGAAGTTCAAGAAATTGAGCAAGATATTGTGGAACGTGTTTTTCATATTGGCGATAGAAAAGTTAATTCATTAATGACACACCGAAATTCAATTGTGTATTTGTCTTACGAAGATTCCATTGAAGAAATCAAAGCGAAAGTTTTAGATGAATTGCATTCGGTTTATCCAGTATGTGCGGATAATTTAGACGATGTAGAAGGAATCGTTTTGTTGAAAGATTTGTTTGCCAGTTTTGAAAAAGGAAATTTCGATTTAAAATCGATAATTAAAGAGCCGGTATATTTTATTGAGCAAACATCGGCATATAAAGCATTGGAAAATTTCAAGGTTTCAAAAGTGCATTATGCTTTGGTTACCGATGAACACGGTGTTTTTCAAGGAATAATTACATTGAATGATATTTTAGAAGCGTTAGTAGGAGATGCGGCTGATTTCTATGAAGACGAATTTAAAATTGTAGCAAGAGAAGACGGTTCGTGGTTAGTTGACGGACATTATTCGCTGCACGATTTCTTAACTTATTTTGATATGGATGAGTTAATTGGAGATTACGAAGTAACAACAGTAAGTGGATTAATCATAACAGAATTAGGAGTAATCCCAAAACAAGGACAAAAGTTAATTTGGAACAAATTAGAGTTCGAAGTTATCGATATGGACGGTGTTAAAATTGATAAAGTTTTAATTACCAATTTAAAAGAATAATAATTAAGTATTCAGTGTTCAGTATTTAGTATGCAGTTCTAAATAGTGTCATTGAGAACAACAAATTGTTATCAGAAAAGAGGTTTTGTAGGTTGGAAAATTACTGAACACTCAACACTGATAACTGAACACTAAGAAAAGATGACAGAAGGAAATTTTGTAGACTACGTAAAAATATATGTTTCTTCCGGAAAGGGAGGAAAAGGGTCGTCGCATTTACACAGAGAAAAATTTATTGAAAAAGGTGGACCTGATGGTGGAGATGGAGGTCGAGGTGGACATGTATATATCAAAGGAAATAAAAATCTTTGGACGTTATTTCATTTGAAATTCTTGAAACACGTTCGTGCGGGTCACGGTGGCGATGGAGGAAGTTCAAGAAGTACAGGTCATGATGGAGAAGATAAATTTATTGAAGTCCCATTAGGAACAGTTGTAAAAGATCAAGAAACGGGTGATGTTTTGTTCGAAATTACAGAGCACGATGAAATGAAAATCATAGCAGAAGGTGGAAAAGGAGGTTTAGGTAACTGGCATTTTAGAAGTGCTACGAATCAAACGCCTCGTTATGCACAACCAGGTATGCCTGTAAAAGAAGTAGATGTAACTTTAGAATTAAAAGTATTAGCAGATGTAGGTTTGGTAGGTTTCCCTAATGCAGGAAAATCAACTTTGTTGTCAGTTTTAACTTCGGCAAAGCCAAAAATTGCCGATTATCCATTTACAACTTTAAAACCTAATTTAGGAATTGTAGCTTACAGAGATTTTCAATCGTTTGTAATGGCTGATATTCCTGGAATTATTGAAGGTGCTGCTGAAGGGAAAGGATTGGGACATTACTTCTTGCGTCATATTGAGCGAAATTCAACTTTGTTGTTTTTAGTTCCTGCGGATGCCGATGATATTAAGAAAGAGTACGAAATTCTGTTAGATGAATTACGTCGTTACAATCCAGAAATGTTAGATAAAGATCGTTTAATTGTGATTTCAAAATGCGATATGTTAGATGACGAGTTAAAAGCAGAATTGAAAAAACAATTGGATAAGGAATTTAAAGGAACACCTTATATGTTTATTTCATCTGTTGCACAACAAGGTTTACAAGAGTTGAAAGACAAATTGTGGCAAATGTTGAATGCTGAAGAAAAATAAAAAAAGTTAAAATAAACGTAAGAAAAAGCATCTTTTATTTGAAGGTGCTTTTTTGTTTTTAATGCAGTTATTATAATAAAAAGTTAAAATTGCTTCAATCTAACTTGATTTTGAAATGATAATTTTATCGAAATCGTATTTTTAAGTATATTCGCCACACAAATCAAAAGAACACAGATTTATTATGAAAAAATTAGTATTATTTGTCGTTTCTGCTATTATGCTTGTGCCAGCTTCGGTAAAAGCAGATGAAGGAATGTGGTTTTTAATGTTCATTGAGCGTTTAAATCACCGCGACATGCAAAAAATGGGCTTGCAATTAACAGCCGAAGAAATTTACAGTATCAACAACCACAGTTTAAAAGATGCTATCGTTCAATTTAATGGTGGATGTACAGCTGAATTAATTTCAAAAGATGGATTGGTTTTGACTAATCACCACTGTGGATATGATGCCATTGCAGAATTATCTTCAGCAGAAAAAAACTATTTAAAAAATGGGTATTGGGCAAAAAACAGAGCTGAAGAGTTAAAACCTTCAAGTTTATATGTACGTTTCTTTGTTCGTATGGACGATTGTACAAAAAGAATCTTATCTGTTGTAAATCCTTCAATGAGCGAAGCGGATAGAGAAAAAGCTATCAATGCTGAAATCGCGAAAATTGAGAAAGAAAACAACGAAGGTGGGAAATATACAGTTTCTGTTCGTCCGTTTTTTCAAGGAAACGAATACTACTATTTCGTTTACCAAGATTACAAAGATGTTCGTTTAGTAGGAACTCCACCAGAAAGTTTAGGAAAATTTGGTGGCGATACAGACAACTGGGAATGGCCACGTCATACAGCAGATTTCTCTATGTTTAGAGTGTATGCTGATGCAAACGGTAATCCGGCTGAATATTCTACAAACAATGTTCCATTACAACCAAAACATTATTTGCCAGTAAACATTGGTGGAGTTAAAGAGAATGACTTCGCAATGATTTTAGGTTATCCAGGTAGAACTAACCGTTGGATGCCAGCAGGTGGAATTGAGCAAAACGTAAAATTTGCTTATCCAGCATGGGTTGAAGGTTCTAAAACAGGAATGGACAACATGAAAAAATACATGGTTCAGTCGGATGCTTTAAACCTTATTTATGCTTCTAAATTTGCAGGAGTTGCTAACTACTGGAAAAACCGTCAAGGAATGATTGATGCGTTATCAAAATTTGGTACTGCTAAAACGAAAGCAGCTCAAGAAGCTAAATTCCACAAATGGGCTAACCAACCAGCTAACAAAGCAAAATACGGAAATGTAGTTCCTACAATCAATAAATATTATGCTTTAACAAACGAAAAATCACGTCATGATAACTATATGATGCAATTGTTTAGAACTTCAGCTTTTGGAACAGTAAGTAGAGGTTTAGGAAAACAGTTAGAAAACTATGCTAAAGCAGATGCTACAAAAAGAGCACAAATGGCTCCAGCTATTTTAGAAATGGCTCAAGGAATGCACAGTGAGTTACATATTCCAGCTGAAAAAGATATTTTAGCAGCTCAATTAAATTTATATGCTAAAAAAGCAGGATATAAATTAGCTCCAATGGTTGAGAAATTAGCTGCAGAAAACAATGGTGATTTTACAAAATATGTAAACGCAGCATTCGATTTAAGTGTTTTTACTTCTGTTGATAGAGTAAAAGCTTTCTTAGATTTACCATCTGAAGAATTACTTAAAAATGATCCACTTTATGTGTTAACAAATGACTTATTGACTCATTACAGCTTTAGAAGTGAAGAATTAATCAAATCTCAAAATGATTTTGGTGCTTCTTTCCGTTTATTAGTGGAAGGTTTAAGAGAATCTAAAATTGGAGAAATCAAATATCCAGATGCTAATTCAACTTTACGTTTAACGTATGGAAAAGTTCGTTCTTTACCAGCTGACAAACGTAATGATGCTACAATCAACAACTACACTACATTAGCAGGTCAAGTTAAAAAATACAAAAAAGGTGATTTAGAATTTGATTTACCTACAAGAGTATTAGAAATGAATGCTAAAAAAGAATATGGTCGTTATGCTGATAAAGACGGTTCTTTACACGTTTGTTTCTTAACTGACAACGATATTACGGGTGGAAATTCAGGTTCGCCAGTATTAAACGGAAAAGGAGAATTAATCGGTCTAGCATTCGACGGAAACATCGAAGCTATGGCGGGTGACGTAATCTTTGACAAAAAATTACAAAGAACAATCAACGTTGATATTCGTTACGTTTTATGGGTAATTGAGAATTTCTCAGGAGCGAAACACATTGTAGACGAAATGACTATTGTGAAGTAATTCTAATTACAATATAAATAGAAACGTCCCGATAAAATCGGGACGTTTTTTTATGGTTTATTTTTGGATGCTAAGTTTCGAATTGGTTGAGTGACTCGAGAATTCTGGAGCATACATGCTTTGAATAGTTGCAATTCCGTCATTAAATACTCCTGAATTATTTACTCTAACATCATATTCAAAAACATAAGTTCCGAATTTAATTTTGTCAAAGAAGAAATGAGTTGCTACATCTTTTGTGCTTCTGTAAAAACTGATGCCGTCTTTCCATTCGTACTTCGAAATTACATCAATAGGCTCAAAACAAGATGCTCGTAAGTCTTTTAAATGAACAAACTCTAAATCATTATCCGTATTAATTATTAGTCGAATGGTAATTAAATCACCAACTTTTACATTTTCATAATTTATATCGATAAGTTTATCTCCTTCTGAAGTTTTTACTTTTTTATAAAGGTTTTTTGTAATTGAAAGTGCTGAGGTGCTATCTGATTTTACAGCATCTAAATCTTCAAAATATTGCCAATATAAACCACCAAATCCAGCTACATCTGATTTGTTTTCAACTGAAATTTGTCCCATATCTTTTGAAATTTCTTCAGAATTCCAATTCATTTTTATATATCCAGTACTTGCATCTTTATTTTTTTCTGATATTTTTTTAGACAATACTTTTTCGTTTCCGATTTTAAATTTGGTATTATCTTTTATACTTGTCCAGTCGGTTCCTTGTAATAAAAGCGCATAAATGGCTTCTGTTGTGGCTTTTGTTGTAGGCCAATGTTTTAATTGTTTTTGTTTTAATAGCCAAACCTTCATTTCATCTACAAACTTTTTGTCTTTTTCAATTTCGGAAAAGGCTTCAATTAATAATGCTTGTGTTTCTATAGCCGATTGGTACCAATAATATCCATTTTTATTTTCAATCCAATACATCCCAAAATCATCATTTCGAGCGACTGTTTCTTTTAAATTTGAAATGATTTTCTCTGCGAATTTTTTATCACCAAATCGATTCATCGTTAAAGCCAATAATCCTTTTTGGTATAAAGAATAATTTAACCAATTAGCTTTAAACTCCACTTTTTGAATGTTTACAATGGAATCTATTTTTTTTGAAATAGGATATTCTTCTAAATAAAAACTTCGGGCATATAAATAATGTAAGTTGGAATAAGCGTAATAATTTATTCGGTCATTTTTAAGCGTACTTTGAGTAATATATTTACTATCCAAATAAGGTATTGCTTTTGAAGTTATATTTTTAAATTCCGATTTTTTTTCTGGGAATAATTTGCTTAAATGCCCAAAGCCTGAAAAAATATGTTGGGTAATAAAAATATTTTCTTCTCCACCATCAAACCATGCAAACCCACCAGAGGCTAATTGTTTTTCTTCTATTTTTTTGATGGTAGATTTTTGAGATTCTTTCATGGTATTTAAATCCATTAACAGCGCCAAACGTTTGTTTTTTAGTTCTTCATTTTCGGCATCTAATAACCATGGTGTTTCATTTAAAACAATAGACTTTAATTCTTCGTTTTGTGTAAGTTTTGAAACTGCTTTTGGGTTATTTTTCCAAGATTCAAACAAAGAAGCAATTTTTGGATTACTTGAAATAATTTCGGTAGCGATAAAGTTTCCATAATACCTTGAAAAAGTTTGCTCTGCACATTCGTGTTGATATTCCATCAAATAAGGTAATGATTGAAGAGCAAGCCATGTTGGGTTTGAAGTGTATTCTAATGTAAATAAATGGTTTTTTAAAGTTTTAGATTCATTGTTAGTAAGGTTATCAAATACATATTCTTTTTTAGAATTTCCTTTTACCCAAATCGGAATGCTTTCGGTTAGTAAGACTTTATTACTCATTACGGGTAAAATATTTTCTTCACCATCAGAAAAATTTCCTGATTTGGCTACAATTTTATATTGTAATCCTTGAACTCCTTCAGGGATTGAAATTGTCCAACTTACAGGAACACTTTCTTTTGATTTGCAATTAAATGCTTTTAAATTAGAATTATTTTTTGCAATTGCATCAATCGGTTGCATAGTGGTTGCATCAAAAAGCAATAACATAGCATTTCCTGATTTGATTTCATTAGTTAGATTTACCACTTTTGCTGTTAAGGTAATTTCATCTTTTTCACGAACAAAACGAGGCATATTCGTTTGAATCATAACATCTTTTTGTGAAATAATACTCGATTCAAAATAACCCGATTCTAAATTTTTATTGTGACCAAATAGACGTAATTTCCATTTGGTTAAGGATTCGGGTGTAGTAAATTGGAAAGAAAATTTACCATTACTATCCGTTTTAATATGAGGATAAAAGAAAGCCGTTTCATTAAAATTACTTCTTGTTTTAACTTGAGTTAATTCTTTTAATCCATTTTTAGTTGTAATTATGATTACTCCGTTTTTGCCTCTAATTCCGTACAAAGCAGATGCTATAGAATCTTTTAAAACCGAAATAGACTCAATATCATCTGGATTAAAAGAAATTGCATTAGAATTTGTGTTGTCATAGTTTGAACTATCATAAACAATTCCATCTATTACATATAAAGTTTGATTTTCTTCTGTGATTGTCGAAGTTCCTCTTAATACAATTCGAGTACTTGATCCAACGCCTCCATAAGAATTAGTAACTTGAACACCAGCTATTCTACCTGAAAGAGCATTAACTAAGTCAGATTCTTCATGCTCTAAAAATATGTTTGAATTTGTACTTTGAGCTGCATATGTTACAACTTTTTCTTGCTTTTTGATGCCTAAAGCTGTAACAACAACTTCATTACCATTAATCAAATCGTCTTTTAAATTTATTTCTATATTTTTTAATTGCTCAATTGATATTTCCTCTGATTTTTTTCCGGTATAACTTATAACAATAATTTCTCCTTTAGCGGCTTCAATAGAAAACTCGCCATCAAAATCGGTTGTAGTACCTCTGTTGGTTCCTTTGATGTATACATTTGCTCCGGGTATTGGTCCCAATTCATCTTGTACAACTCCAGAAATTAATTTAGAGTTTTTAGGAATTTTATTTACATTACTTATTCTCTTCTGATAATTTTTATATGTGTAATTGTTTTTTGGGTCATTAAAATCAAAACCAAACCAATATAGTTCAGGTTCTCTTTTATAAATAGCAAAGTGATTTCTTGGAGTTCTAAAATTGTTTACAAAAAGATTAATGGTAGTACCATAATTTGTAATATAAGGTATTCTTGGATAGGAATAATTTTCTTGGAAATGAAAGCTGTTCCAACGATCTTTTGCAAATTGGTCTAAAGAACTATCATACATACTGGCTAAAATTTCGGCTTGTTGTTTTGGATTTGTAATTTTAAAGGACCAATTTTCTGTACTTCCAGGTTCAATTTTATTGCGTAAACTTTCAATTTCAATTAAGAACTTTTCATCTGATTCTTCTCTTTTTATTTGGTGTGTTTTTGTATAACCTTCATTTTCCCATATAGTTGAGAAATGAAATGTTAAATGGTTCAAATATTTTACTTCCTTGTTAAAATTAAATACAGCTTTTCCATTTTTTAATTGAATTGTCTTCACTTCCTGTATTAGATCTTCGTCTGCATAAAAACGAGAAGTTATATATAAATCAGGAATAATAGATTGAATTTCAATAGTATAAAATTTAGAATTAGGAGTTGTAATGTCTTTGTAAGTAAAAAGTTCATCTTCAGAATAAGGATATTCTTTTGATTTTACATTAATTACTCTTTGTCTAGTTATTAGATTGTTTTTCAAATCATAAGCTTCTGCAACTATTTTGAATTTAGAATTTCTGTAATTTTTTAAAAATTCTAAAGCAATTTCTTTGCTAGTTTTTGTGTCAAAAGGAATAGTTTTTATGAGAATTTCTTCTGTTTTTTCATCGGTGTTATCATAAGGCTCATGAGGAAATAATTTTTTAAATTCTTCTCGTTTAATTGTTTGTATTTCAGGAATTGAGAAAAGCCTTCTTTTTAAAAATGCGTTACTTTTTATTTCATAAATTTTTACAACACCCTTTGCTTCAATGGGATAATTGTTTAGCGTTTTTGTGGAAATATACAAGATGTTATTTTCTTCAGAAATTAATTCAGGTTTGATGCTTAAATTAATATTTAACATTTCTCTTCCTACTGAAATAGTTTGTGAGGCAGTTCTTGTTTCTCCTTGAATATCAGTAACTTTAAAATCAATTGTAAAATTTATTGTTTCAATTTCATTGTTTGGAACAGTAGGTTCATTAGCCATGAATTGTATTGAAAAATTTCCATTTTCATCAGTTGTAGTTTCTGAAATAATATAATCTTCATCAAACGGAATACTATTAGTTTTACTATGGACACTTTTTGAAATGGAATATTCAATTTTGGCATTGGTAAGATTATTTCCAGCTAATGCTTTTGCATTTCCTTTAATATTTATAGAATCGCCAATAGTGTAATTTTCTGTAATTTCATCAAAAACTATCTCAAATGTTGGGCGCTTGTATTCCTCAACTTTAAAATTAAATTCGGTGTGACTTTCAAAATCAACATTGTCCCAAAATTGATGTTCATCATCTTTTTTGTTATAGTATTTTGAATCTTGTTCGTAGTTGTTTGGCTCATCAATTTCTATAGTAAATTCGCCTGTTAGAACATTTTTAGGAATTTCAAATTCACCCGAAAAACTTCCAAATTCATTAGTTTGAACGTCAAATTCTTTCAAGGTTGTCTGATTAACATCGTAAATACTTACATGTACAGTTAAAAATGGAACAACACTTTTGTTGTTGTCTTTCTTTTGAATAATCACGCCTTTGTAATATAACTTTTGCCCAGGTCTGTAAATTGCACGATCAAAAAATACTAAAGCTTTAGCTTCCCAGTTGATAAAATCGTCTTCATATTGATTATTCTGTTCGTTTTTATATGAAAAGCCACGATTGTATTTTGTTGTAAGCGAATCATCTTTAAAGGTTACTAAAATTTCATTTTTGTATGTTTTGTCTTTAATTCTATCTCTATGTTTAAAATATGCATTCCCGTTTTTATTTGTTTTTATTGCTTCATCTTCATTTCTAATAATTACATTTTCTAAAGGTCTTCCAGTTTTTCTATCATACAAATAAAATACATCTTTCTTATCTTCCTTATCTTCTATTAAATAAAGGTTAGTAACTGAAATTTTATTGTAAGCGAAAGCTTTTGTATTCAGATTGTTATTGGTTTCTACATAAATTAAATACTTTCCAGTATCTAATTTTTCTAGTAAAACTTCTGTATTATACTCAAAATAATCTTTTTTGTTAGGTAAAACAATTGTTTGCTCTTTTAATGGCGTGTTTTTAGCTATTATTAATTTAACAATAGAGTCTGTGTTGATGTTTTTATTTCGGGTATAATCATAGTTATTATCTAAAAGAGCACTAATTTTTTCATTTAGCCTAAAGTAAGAAATGGAAATTGTGTCTACATTTTTGAAGTTTACAAAGGCTCTATTGTTTTGTAATGGGTAAATTATTTTTGGTAATTTAATGTTCAAACTTTTATTCGTAATTTCTATTTTTATTTTTTCAGCTTCAGCTAGTGCATTAACGTTGATTTTTGCATTCAGTATTGTGTCAATTAAAGATAAAGTATTTTTGTAGGAATTGATTTTTCCGTTTTTGTATGTTTTAGATTGATAATATTGAGCTCTGTCAACTCTTAAAAATTGTTTTAAAAATAAACCTTGAGTCGTTTTCTCTAATGAAGAAATTTTTTCCAAATATATTTCCTCATTCCAAAACGTTTCCTTGATGAATTTTAACCTTTCATAATAAGCAAAATCAACTTTGTCGAAATTTTTCTTATCTAAATAATATTTTTCATTTTTCTGAAAAATCGAAATTAACTTTCTTAGATTTTCATCTTCTAGTTTTTTAGAATCAAAATTTACAAAGGAATTAGGATTAGTATAAAATATTTTGATATCATTTTCAAAATCAGTTGATTTTTTTAGTCTCCATGAAACAATTCTTGATTTGAAATAGTTACAACTTTTCTGAGAAAGGAATTCATAGATTGAATAATTTTTATCGTCTACACTTGGTGAAATATCAAAAATATCTTTGAATTTATCAAGATTTACTGATCTTAAATCATTTTCGTTAAGTAACAGTTGGTTGTAATTTTTCTCTATTTGAGCTTTAAAATCATCTTCTGTCCAAGTTAAAAAATCAGTGTTTTTTTGATTTTCTAAGTTAGTTCTTTTTTTTATTGTATAACGATTTCTATTATAATATTCTTCTAAAATATCAATGTATATGTAGTGCAGAAGTGCTTTTGAAACAGGTTTTGCTTCATTGATTTCTTTTTGAATATTATGAATAATCGTAGTTTGAGCTTTTTCATCAAAAACTTGTTCAAATTTTGATAAATAGAAAAAACATTTTATAATTTGAACCTCCTCTTTTTTACGTTTTGCTTTTTTGTAAATTTCTTCTACTTCTTCTTGTGCGGATTTGATTTTTCCGTCCAATTCATATTTGTAAACTTCTTTCCACTTATCATCATATTGACTAAATACATGGAAAGAATTAACTAACAAGATTAATAATAATATTTTGCGCATAATAGTTTGTTTTTATCTATAGAGTGAAAAAAATATAAAAAGGTTGGGACGAATAAAAAATAAATTATTTGTAAGTAAAATTAACCAAAATCATTTTACTATTTTTGAAAAATGAAAATTATCCAATTGTTTTTCCTGTTTTTTTCGTTTTCAGTCTTTTCGCAATCAACATTTGAAAAGGCTGAGAATTTGTATGAACAAAAAAAATACAACGAAGCAGAAAAGCTATTTTCAGAGTTTTTAAAATCACAACCAAATCATACTAAAGCCATCGAATTTCTTGGCGATATTGCTGGACATCAAAAAAAATGGGATGTCGCGATTACCAACTATAAAAGACTAAAAATTAGTTATCCTAAAAATGCTAATTATTGGTATAAATATGGTGGCGCATTAGGAATGAAAGCCAAAGAATCCAATAAATTCAAAGCTTTAGGAATGATTGATGAAGTAGAAAAATCGTTTTTAACTGCAGCAAAATTAGATTCAAAACATATCGAAACACGTTGGGCTTTAGTAATGTTATATATCGAATTACCAGCAATTATTGGCGGAAGCGAAAAAAAAGCACAAAAATATGCCGATGAATTAATGACACTTTCAAAAGTTGATGGTTATTTAGCAAAAGGATATATTGATGTCTATTTCAGCCGTTATGCGAAAGCAGAAATCCATTATAAAAAAGCACACGAAATTGGGAATTCAAAAACTACTTTCGAAAAATTATATGACTTATATTTGAATAAGTTAAAAGATAAAGCAAAAGCCAATAAGTTAAAAGAACAATTTGAAAACAAATAGTGTAATTGTTGAAATGTTGAATCGTTTAATCGATTTAACAAATTAACAGTTTAACAATTCAACAAAAAAATGAGAACACATTTCATAGCCATCGGCGGAGCAGCCATGCACAATTTAGCATTAGCATTACATAACAAAGGATATCACGTAACCGGTAGCGATGACGCTATTTTCGAACCTTCCAAATCGCGTTTGGAGAAAAAAGGTTTGTTGCCAGCCGAAGAAGGTTGGTATCCAGAAAAAATCACAACGGATATCGAAGCAATTATTTTGGGAATGCACGCTAAAGCTGATAATCCTGAATTGTTGAAAGCACAAGAATTAGGCTTGAAAATTTATTCGTATCCAGAATTTTTATACGAACAATCAAAAAACAAAACTCGAGTAGTTATTGGTGGTTCACACGGAAAAACGACAATTACTTCGATGATTTTACATGTAATGCATTATCACAATATCGAAGTGGATTATATGGTGGGAGCACAGTTGGAAGGTTTTGATACCATGGTGCATTTAACCGAAGACAATGATTTTATTGTTCTGGAAGGTGATGAATATTTGACTTCTCCAATTGATTTGCGACCTAAATTCCATTTGTACCAACCGAATATTGCGTTGCTATCTGGAATTGCTTGGGATCATATCAATGTGTTTCCAACGTTTGATAATTATGTAGAACAATTTAGAATTTTTGCCAACCAAATCACGCGTGGTGGAATTTTAGTGTACAACGAAGAAGACGAAGCCGTAAAATCAGTAGCAGAAGAAACGGAAAATCCAATCCGAAAAATTGCGTATCAAACCCCAAGCTACACCGTTGAAAACGGAACCACGTTGCTAGATACGCCAGAAGGTTCAATGCCAATTGAAGTTTTCGGGGCACACAATCTAAGCAATTTAGCCGGTGCCAAATGGATTTGCCAATGCATGGGAGTAGACGAAGCCGAATTTTACGAAGCAATCGCTAGTTTCAAAGGTGCTTCTAAACGATTAGAAAAAATTGCCGAAAGTGCAAATAAAGTTGCTTATAAAGATTTTGCACATTCGCCAAGTAAAGTTTCGGCCACTACAAAAGCGGTGAAAGCTCAATATCCCGATAGAAAATTAATCGCTTGTTTAGAGTTGCACACGTATAGTAGTTTAAATGCCGAGTTCTTAAAAGAATACCAAGGTGCTTTAGACGCAGCCGATGTTGCAGTAGTTTTCTACTCACCCGATGCAGTAAAAATAAAGCGTTTGGAAGAAGTAACTTATGACCAAATCGCACAATCGTTCCAAAGAGAAGATTTGATCATTTACACCAATCCAGCTGAATTCAAAGACTTTTTATTCAGTCAAAATTTAGATAATTCTGCATTACTATTGATGAGTTCAGGTAATTACGGCGGATTGAATTTTGATGAGGTGAAAGGGTTGATAAATTAATTTGAGAATTTGAAGATTTGAAAATGTTATTGAATTTTCAAATCTTCAAATTAAATACTCTACAAATCATTTTTCATACCTAAAATGCCCCACAATTTTCCAACTCAATAAACAATCTTCTAAAACTTGTCCGCTTCCTACGTTGTGAACAATCATTGGGTTTCCATTGCTTGATTTTATGTGCGTTACAATACCAATATGAGGTAATTTATCCCCAATCATCCAAGTGACTAAATCGCCCGTTTTGTAATCGTTTGGATTTTGGGTAATCGGTAAAGTTGTTCCTTTTCGTGTAAAGAAAACTTCTAAATTCGGCACTCTTCTGTGGTCGATGTTTTTATCTGTAGTTTTCAAACCCCATTTTTCTAAATTCGGATACAAAGAAAAGTTAGCTTTCATGTCTTCATGCACTTCTTTTTGCAAATCAATTCCTAATTTTCGATAGGCCCGAATCACCACATCGGTACAAACACCAGTTTTTGCAGGAACATCACCATTTGGATATTTTATCCCAACATAACCCGGCGTATAAACCACTTCGGGATCAATTATCGAAAGCGCTGCATTGGATAGTTTTTCATAGAAATCAATTGGGTTTTCTATGAGTTGAGTTGCTGGTTTTAATTCAGATACGTTTTCTGCAATAGTTTCAGATTTTTTACATCCAAAAGAAAAACAGATTAAAAGTAGTGGAATATATAGTTTCATGTTTTTGCATTTTATTATTTCAAACGCAATTTTGAGCCATTTATTTTGAAGATTTTTTAAAACCACATAGAAACATAGAAAAAGAAGAATTTCATAGTCAATAAATTGATTCATTTAGCTTCTATGTAACCTATCTAAAATAAAATGCCTAATTAAATGAAAAGCAAACCTATGTTTCTATGTGGTAAAAGTTTAGATTTTTTTCATTTTTTAGAATTTTTAATTAGCTTTGTTCTTATAAACGCCAAAATAAATTTTTATGTACACGCCAATCAATCAATGGGCTGAAGACGATCGCCCACGTGAAAAATTTCTTCTTAAAGGTAAATCCACCTTATCTGATTCCGAATTGCTTGCTATTTTAATTGGTTCTGGTTCTCGAAATGAGAGTGCGGTACAATTGTGCCAACGCATTTTAGCTTCTTCCGAAAATAATCTGAATACGTTAGGGAAAATGTCGGTTTCCCAACTCATGCAATTCAAAGGAATTGGAGAAGCCAAAGCCATTTCCATTGCCGCTGCATTAGAATTAGGAAGAAGACGCAGAGCCGAAGACGCCATAGAACTCAAAAAAATCACATCCAGTAAAGCCGTTTTCGACATAATGCAACCCATTATTGGCGAATTGCCTCACGAGGAATTTTGGGTTTTGTATCTCAATAATTCCAATAAAGTCATTTACAAAGCCCAACTCTCAAAAGGAGGAATCACAGGAACCGTTGTAGATATTCGAATCATTTTCAAAATGGCATTTGAACAAAATGCAACGGGATTAATTCTTTCCCACAATCATCCCTCAGGAAAATTAATCGCAAGTGAAGCCGATTTAAAAATCACAAAGCGTATCAAAGAAGCAGGGCAAACATTAGAAATCCAAGTTTTAGATCATCTTATCATTACCGAAAATGGTTATTTGAGTTTTCAGGATGAAGGGATTTTTTGATTTTTTTAAAACACATAGGCACATAGTTTTTATTAATTTTCGCATTGCGAACTTTGCGAAAAACTTTTGTGTTCTTTGCGTATAAACCAAGAATTATAGAAATTTTAAGAATTCTTAATTTTTTATCTAATCAATAAGCCGTATTTTTATCAAAAATTAAAATATCATGAAGAACATAAAACTTTTAGTTGCAACACTTTTAGTAACTCTTACTGCTTCGGCGCAGTTTACACAAAAAGCTTTGCCTTATGCGTACAATGCTTTGGAGCCTTTTGTAGATGCGCAAACTATGGAAATTCATTACAGCAAACATCACGCAGCTTATGTTAAAAATCTAAATACTGCTTTAGCAGGAACAGCAGATGAAAAACTAAGCTTAAACGAAATTTTTGCAAAAGTTTCTACAATGCCAGCAGCTGTTCGTAACAATGCAGGTGGACATTACAATCATGAATTGTTTTGGTCGGTATTAACACCTGAGAAAAACACTAAAATGTCGGCTGAGTTAGAAAAAGCGGTAAATGAAACTTTCGGAAGTTTAGACGGATTGAAAGAAAAATTAAATGCAACAGGAGCAAGTCGATTTGGTTCAGGTTGGGCTTGGTTGGTTGTGACGAAAGAAGGAAAATTAGTAGTGAGTTCAACTCCAAATCAAGATAATCCATTGATGGATATTGCCGAAGTAAAAGGAACGCCAATTTTCGGAATCGACGTTTGGGAACACGCTTATTATTTAAAATATCAAAACAAACGAGGTGATTATTTATCTGCTTTATGGAATGTTGTAAACTGGACAGAAGTAAGTAAAAGATACAAAACAGCGATGCCAAAACCAGATACTTTTGCTTCTTGGCCAGAAATCAAAACGTTTCACAAGGTAATGTCGCAAACTTTCCATCCAAGTGAAGAAGGAAATTTACAGCCTATCAAAGAAAGAAGTGCAGAAATGGCTGAAAAAGCAAATGCTTTAAAAATGGCTAAAATTCCAGCGCAATTCAATAAAAAAGAAATTTTAGCTTCGGTTAATAAATTAGCAAAAGATAGTAAAGCATTAGATAAATTAGTGAAATCGAAAGCTTCTGATGAAAAAATCACTAAAGCTTTAAATGGTTTACATGACACTTTCCATACGATAGTAGGATTGTGTACTCATGACGAAGAATAATATTTGAGATTAAAATATAAATGCCTTGTGATGAAAGTAAATCACAAGGTTTTTTATTAGAAATTATTTAAGAAATTTTTCTATTCAATTTCTTATCTTGCAACACTAAAATTAATGTTCGTTGAACTATGATTAGCACCAAAAACATCACTTTTTCCTACACCAAAGACCAAATCTTTCACATGCCCGATTTGTATTGTGAAGCAGGAAGTACTTTGTTGATTACAGGTGATTCTGGAAAAGGAAAAACTACCTATTTGCATATTTTAGCAGGTTTACTAAAACCAAAATCAGGAACAATTGAAATCGATAAAACCGATATCGTTTCCCTTTCTGAAAAAGCAACCGATAAATTTCGTGGAAAACACATTGGAGTGGTTTTTCAAAAATCGCATTTTATTGGCGCTTTGACCGTTTTAGAAAATCTGGAAATGGCAAGTTGGTTAGCAACGGGTAAAAAGCATACGAAAAGAGCTAAGAAATTATTAGAACAATTGGGAATCGAAAACCAAGCGTCTAAATTACCATCGCAATTAAGTATTGGACAACAACAACGTGTTTCGATTGCTCGAGCGTTGATGAATGAACCAAAAGTATTGTTAGCTGATGAACCCACATCAAGTTTAGATGATAAAAATGCAGATAAAGTAATCGAATTGTTGACTTCATTATCGAAAGAATATAAAGCGGCTTTACTAATCGTTACGCACGACAACCGAATTAAAGAAAGATTTATCAATAAAATTACCTTGATATGATAGCAAAATTAGCATGGAAAAATATATGGTTCAAACCATTAAATACCATCTTGAGTGTTATTTTGCTAACCTCAAGTGTTGCGATTATTACGACTTTAGTTTTAGTCGAAAAGCAATTTGAAGAAAAATTTTCTAGTAATATTGACGGAGTTGATTTAGTAATGGGCGCTCAAGGAAGTCCATTGCAATTGATTTTATCTGCAGTTTACCAAGTAGATGCTCCAACAGGAAATATTAGTTACGATTCGGCAAAAGTTTGGATGCAGCATCCGTTTGTTCAAAAAGCGATTCCTTTAGCCTTTGGTGACAATTATCGCGGTTATAAAATCTTAGGAACAACACCCGATTATTTAGATAAATATGGAGCCGAAATTTCAGAAGGCAAACTATTCGAAAAGAATTTTGAAGTAGTAATCGGAAGTGATATCGCTCAAAAATTAAGCTTAAAAATTGGAGATAAGTTCTTTGGTTCACACGGTGATGCAGCTGAAGGAGAAGTTCATGATCATTACGCCTATAAAGTTGTCGGTATTGCAAAACCAACAGGAAAAGTAGTTGATAATTTAATTTTATGTACAATTCCAAGTGTTTGGCAAATGCACGGTGGACATGGTGAAGAAGAAAATCCGGCTCACGGGGAAGAAGGTCACGTTCATGTGGAAGGAGAACATCACGAGGAAGCAGACATGACTTTAGATGAACCCGGAATGGAAATCACTGCCGTTTTACTAAAATTCCGCAACAAAATGGGAATTGTAACTTGGCCAAGAATCATCGCACAAAACACCAAAATGCAAGTTGCTTCACCTGCAATCGAAGTAAATCGTTTATTCTCTTTATTCGGAATTGGAATTTCAGCTTTACAATATTTAGCATACGGAATCATGTTGATTTCAGGAATTTCGATTTTCATCGCACTTTACAACACATTAAAAGAACGTGAAAATGAATTTGCCTTAATGCGTGTCAACGGAGCCAAAAGACTACAACTTTTAAAAGTCGTGATGATTGAAAGTTTGCTTTTATGTGTTGTTGGGTTTATTTTTGGTACGATTTTGGGAAGAGTAGGATTAAGTATGTTGTCCAACTCAGCCGAAGAAGATTTCAAAATGAGTTTCAATCCATACGAATTTATTTGGGAGAAAGAAGGAACTTTATTTTTACTAACTATATTTGTGGGCTTTATCGCAGCGTTAATTCCAGCTATAAAAGCATACAATTTAAATATTTCAAAAACATTAGCAAATGCGTAATTATATTAAATTAAGTTTGGCTTTAGTCGTTTTTATTTCGATGATGAGCTTTTCAGATAGAACAACTTCAGTTGTAAAAGCTACTAAAAAATCGTCAGTAGCATCAGATACACTAACATGGAAAATGTTAGGCGATATCAAATATGTTCGTAAAAAACATGCGACTTATGGCGAAGTAGAATTCCCACAAGTGAACATGAAATTGAAAATGATGCAAAAGAAAACCGTTTTCATGAGCGGATTTATTGTGCCAATTGATAATAAAAACTATGCATTAAGTAAAAACGTTTTTGCAGCTTGTTTCTTCTGTGGAAAATCAGGACCAGAGACTATTGCTGGAATCAAATTTAAAGGTGGCGCTTTTCCAAAGTTAAAAACCGATACTTACGTGACTTTAAAAGGGACTTTTAGATACAACGAAACAGACGTTGAAGATTGGATTTACCATATCGAAGACGCCGTAATTATCTCTCAAAGCAAATAATTTAGAAGTCCATTCATTTGGGCTTTTTTTAATCATTCAAACACATAGCATTGCATTCATTCCAACATAAAAAACATCTCTTTTTCGATTTAGATCACACACTTTGGGATTTCGATAAAAATTCAGCTTTTGCATTTGATACTATTTTCAAACAACAAGGTTTTGATATTGAATTATCGCATTTTCTTAATATCTACATTCCAAGAAACCAACATTATTGGAAATTGTATCAAGTGAATCAAATCACACACGACGATTTACGTTATTATCGTTTAAAAGACGTTTTCGATGCCTTGAATTTTGAAGTTTCAGACGAAATGATTCATCATTTATCGGAAGAATATATCAAATACTTGCCAGAGTTTAATCATCTTTTCGATGGTGCTATTGAATTATTAGATTATTTAAAACCAAAATATCAATTGCACATCATTACCAATGGTTTTGCATCGGTTCAAACCAAAAAAATGAAGAATTCGAAAATTGATCATTATTTTGAAACGATTACCAATTCCGAAATGGCGGGTGTAAAAAAACCGCATCGCAACATATTTGATTTTGCCTTATCTTTGGCAAACGCTTCAAAAGAAGAAAGCTTAATGATAGGCGATAGTTATGAGGCTGATATCATTGGAGCACAAGAAGCAGGAATTGAAGCTGTATTTTTTAATGAACAAAATATCAAAGTTGAAAATCCAGTTTTACAAGTAAGTCATTTATTAGAATTAAAAAATATATTATAGTTATGAAGAAGTTATTTTTATTATTGTTATTGGGTTTTTCATTTTCATTTGCTCAAGGAAATTATAAATATGTAGTTGTTCCTTTAAAGTTTAGCTTCTTTAATGAGAATAATAAATATAATTTAAATGCAATGACTAAATCTTTCTTTGAAAGAGAAGGTTTTGAGGCCTTTTATGATACCGATCAATTTCCAAAAGAATTGGCGCAAAATCGTTGTTCAGCATTATTTGTGAATGTTATTGAAAATAATAATTTATTTGTCACTAAAATAAATATTGAGATTAAAGATTGTTACAATAAAGTTCTTTTAGTAAGCGATTTAGGATCTAGTAGAGAAAAAGAATATCAAAAAGCGTATGTAGAAGCATTTCGAATTGCTTTATCTTCAGTTAGAGAAAAATTAAAATCTATAGAAAAAGGTTTAAGTCAAGAAGAAATAAGAATAGAAGATTCTAAAAATACCAGCGAAGTACAAGTACTATCTGAAAAATTCACAGCAGTTGCAACAGAGCTTGGATATAATTTAGTAAATGAGAAATCGGTTGTTGTTTTTAATCTACAAAAAACTTCAAATACCAATATTTTTACTGCAACTAAAGGTGTTCTGAGTGGTATTTTAATTAAGAAAAATAGTGGTTGGTTTTTTGAATACTATGAGGAAGAAAAATTAATTTCTCAAAAAGTAGATGTTAAGTTTTAATTTTTTTAACTCTTTTTAATACCCATACTTATCTTTCCATCGATTTTTTAGAAATTGACGTAATTCTTTTTCGCGTGCATTTTCTCCTGGTTCAAAGAATTTAGTTTCGGAAATTTCGTTAGGTAAAAATTCTTGTTCCGCAAAGTTGTTTGGGTAATCGTGTGAATATTTGTATTCTTCTCCGTAGCCTAATTCTTTCATTAATTTGGTTGGCGCATTTCTTAAATGAATAGGAACAGGTAAATCTCCAGTTTGTTTTACGAGTTGTTGAGCTTTTCCAATAGCCATATAACTTGCGTTACTTTTGGAAGAAGTTGCTAAATAAATCGCACATTGACTCAAAATAATTCTACTTTCTGGATAGCCAATGGTGGTTACAGCTTGAAACGTATTATTCGCCATAATCAAAGCTGTTGGATTTGCATTTCCGATATCTTCACTTGCTAAAATCAACATTCTTCTGGCAATAAATTTAACATCTTCGCCACCTTCAATCATTCTAGCTAACCAATACACTGCGCCATTTGGGTCACTTCCACGAATTGATTTTATGAAAGCAGAAACTATATCGTAATGTTGCTCGCCAGTTTTGTCGTACAACACTGTGTTTTTTTGCGCCAATTGCATTACTTTTTCATTTGTAATTTCAATGGTGTCGCTTTCAGTAGCATTAATGACTAATTCGAAAATATTTAATAATTTTCGTCCATCGCCACCTGAAAGTCTTAACAATGCTTCGGTTTCTTTTAATTGAATGTCTTTCTTTTGAAGTTCCACATCCGTTTTCATCGCACGATGCAATAAAGCTTCCAAATCGTCTTTGGTAAATGCATTCAACACATATACCTGACATCTTGACAATAAAGCGGGAATAACCTCAAAGCTCGGGTTTTCAGTTGTTGCGCCAATCAAAGTTACCCAACCTTTTTCAACCGCTGCCAATAATGAATCTTGTTGAGATTTACTAAAACGATGAATCTCATCAATAAATAAAATTGGATTTTTAGCGGTGAATAAACCACTGCTTTGCTTCGCTTTTTCAATGACTTCGCGAATGTCTTTTACGCCCGAATGTATGGCACTCAGTTGGTAAAACGGACGTTTACTTTCTTGCGCCATGATTTGTGCCAAGGTGGTTTTTCCAGTTCCTGGTGGTCCCCATAAAATCAAACTTGGAATTAATCCTTTGGCAATTTGTTGCGTTAACGACCCTTCAGGTCCAACTAAATGCAATTGGCTGATATAATCCGATAATTGTTGCGGTCGAATGCGTTCGGCTAATGGTTGATTCATGACGTAAAATTACAAAAATATGCGATTCTTTTTTAGATTTTTACCACATAGAAACATAGGTTCTAAAATTATTAATTAAAGGCATTTCATTAATTTAAGATTATATAGATTTTGCTTTGTGAATTATGTTAAGTGTAAAGCCTTTTTTACCAAAAGTCAAACTTATGTCTCTATGTGTTTTAAATAAGACTGCCATTATTTCATAATTATCTTTTTGGCTTTATCTTTGAGTTCGATTCAGTATGGAAAAACAACACGATAATCCTTTTCAGTTTACAAAAGCGGTCATTTTATTGCCGTTATTTTTTGTATTGACATTATGGTTGGTCTTTTGGTACGAATTACAATTTCAACATAATTTATCGCATTTTGGAATTTATCCAAGAGAAGTGTATGGATTAAAAGGAATTTTATTTAGTCCGTTTTTGCATGGCGATATAGAACATTTGGCAAACAATTCCGTTGCTTTATTAGTGTTGTTGCCTATTTTGAGATATTTCTACAAAGAGCAATCGTTCGTGGTTTTGTTTTTAGGAATTCTCTTTTCAGGATTAGGAACTTGGTTGTTGGGAAGACCAAGTTACCACATTGGTGCCAGCGGATTAATCTATGCTTTGGTGAGTTTTATCTTCTTCAAAGGCATTTTTACCAAATATTACCGATTGGTAGCTTTATCTTTCACCATTGTAATTTTATACGGTGGAAGTGTTTGGTATATGTTTCCCAATGTAAAAGAAGGCATTTCGTGGGAAGGCCATTTAGCAGGATTTCTTGTGGGATTAGCCTTAGCTTTAGTTCTAAAAACACCTCAATTTTCAAAACCGATTTTCTACGAATGGGAAAAACCCGATTTCAATCCCGAACTCGATCCCTTTATGAAAAACTTCGACGAAAAAGGAAATTTTAATCCACCACCAAAACCAGAGGAAGTCATTAGAGAATATTTTAATTCTTCAATGAAAGTGGTTTATGAGTTTTTAGGTGGGAAGAAGTGAGTAGTTGTTTAGTTTAAACTTACAACTCATCACGAATAATTTATTGATTTTAAATTAAAATGGCTGAATGAAATTATCCTTGATGAACTTTAAAATCACAAATTTTTCCATCAAGACCAATGTGAAATATTAATCTCCCTGTATTTATGCCTCTTCCTGAATAGCCTAAATAATAACTAAATTCGGAATTAGTTTCTTCAAATTCAGGTTTCCCTAAAAGATTAATAATTTCATTTTTGGTTTTTCCTTTTAAATCGTGATTGTTACGTAGGCTATTCATCATATCCCAACGAGTTGATAATTCCATTTCAGATTCTGTCCAGTTTTTCCATTTTTTGCTATCAAATTTTTCACCAGACAATTTTCCTCGTAAAGCAAATGAAAGAAATATAATAGTTACAATAAATAATATTCCGAAAGTTTTATTTTTACCCATAATTTTCAAAATTGTTTATTATTACCATTTAACTATTAATTTTGAACACTGAACACTGAACACTGAACTACATTCTCTGTCTCAAAGCTTCATACAAAAAAGCACCGCAAGCCACTGAAACATTTAATGATTCGATTGTGCCAAACATAGGTAATTTTGCTTTTTCATCTACAATTTTCAATACTGAAGGATTCACGCCTCGGTCTTCGCTACCCATAATAATCGCAACGCCTTCGTTGAAGTTGATGTCGTAAATGTGTTGCTCTGTTTTTTCAGTTGCAGCTACGGTTTTAATTCCAGAACCTTGCAAATAAAAAATCGCATCTTTAATATGGTCTACTTTACAAATTGGTACATTAAAAACAGCACCAGCTGAAGTTTTAACCGTATCACCATTCACAGGAGCCGAACCTTGTTTTTGGATGATAATTCCGTCAACACCCGTACATTCTGCAGTTCTGATGATAGCGCCAAAGTTACGCGCATCAGATAATTGATCTAAAATTAGGAATAAAGGTTTTTTACCACTTTCAATAACACTTTCCACCATAGTTTCTAATGCAACAAAAGAAATAGGAGCAATGGTTGCCACCGCACCTTGGTGATTGTTTGGTGTTAATCGGTTTAGTTTTTCAACAGGAACGTAGGAGAAGTTGATGTTGTTTCTTTTCATTGTTTTCATCAAATCTTGCATCAAGTCGCCTTGCGCATCTTTTTGAACGAATACTTTATCAATTTCCTTTTTAGCGTTAATTGCTTCAATTATTGCTCTAATCCCGAATATTTGGTTGTCTTTTTCCATGTGGCAAAGATAGGATTTTAGTTTTAGTTATTATGTTTTAACCGCAGATTCGCAGATTTTTTTTATTATTTAAGTTTTATGAAAATCTGCGAATCTGTGGAAAATTACTTTTTAAAAATTCGTCTTAAAGCTAATATGTACAATTGAATTCGAAAGTTTTATCGCTTGTTCGCTCGTGCTTCCATTAGCATAAACTAAATTGAACAAACTGTTTTTGGTAAATAATCCAAATCCAAAACCTAAGCCTAATAATCGATCTTCTGTATTGGAAGTTTTGTCTTGAAAATAGCCAAAATCGGTAATAGAATGTAAATATAAATTAGAAGCTAATAAATAACGATACTCCGCTATGATTCCGGTAAAAGCATTGGCTTGTAAACTATTTTCGTTAAAACCTCTAATCGAATTAATTCCTCCAAATCGGAAAAGTTCGTTAATTATATAATCATCACTTTGTAAATAATAAGTCTGATTTCGAACAAATATGCTGTTTTTCTGATTCAGATTAAAACTATAATTCACATCCAATTGGGTAAAAAACTGACTCGTTTTTTGAGATGCAATCGTTCGATTTCCTGTTCCAAATTTCACAAAAACTTTTGCTTTTTCAGAAAAAATAAAACTATCAGGATTTAGCTCAAGATGTTCAAAACTCGCAGTCAAAAAAGTATTGGTAAAATCGTTCAAATTAAACGAATTTGTATTTTGAATATCCACCGATGTGGTTTTTTGATAACCAACAAAAGCTTTTGTGTTGTATGCGAAATAATAACCTAAATTCAAATCGGTCACGGTATTCTGAAAAGTGGAATCTTGTTTAAAAATTCTCAAATTGGCTTTAATTCCAATCGGAGTTTTGAAAATATAAGGTAATTCCGTTCCAATGTTAAACGAAGTTTGCCGGTTACCATCGTTTTTCCAATATAAGTTGAATTTTTCTCCGGTGTTTAAAATGTTTTGCAATTGCAAATCCAAATAACCATTAAAAGTCAGTTTGCTTTGGTCGTCGTTTGAAAATCCTATAAAACCATCAAATTTATTGGGTTTCGATTTTTCTAAATATACAAAAATCTTAGTGGAATCAGTGGTGAATAAAATTTCGGGATATTTGATTTGATTCACAAATTGCAACTTGTCAAAAGTATCGTTAATTTGTTTTAAATTGTCTTGATTGAAAGTGGCTTTTTTTGCTTTTTTGGTAATTGCTTTTTTAATCCCAGCTGGAAATTTATCATAACCTACAATGACTAAATCGGTAATATTTCTTTTAGCATTGAGTTTTACTTGTAAATCAGAAATTAAATTATTTCCAATTCTTCGCTGATTGACTAACTGTAAATTAGCAAGCGAATACCCTTTCTTTTCTAAAAGTGCAATTTTGCTCTTCATGAAATTTTCAACTTCATTCGTGGCAATAGTTAAAATGTCTTTCTCTAATTGTAATAGCGATTTTTCTTCAGCAGAAAGTTTACCTATATATATAGTGTTGTTTTTTATTGTATTTCCCAATCTGTAGTTAAAAACAAAACTGCTGTCGTTCACTTTTTTCTGTTCCAATAACTGCCAATCGAAAAAACCTTGATTCGTTAACTTGTTTTCAAATCGTTTTTGTTCTTCTAAAATAGAAGCTACTGAAGTGTGTTTGTTTTCGTATTGCAAACTATCAATGGTTTTGTTTTCGATTTCAGAAGTTCCTTTTATGTTTAAATAGAAATTTTGTCCCAACGAAAATTGGAAACAAAAAAATAGTAGTAAACCCAAGAGTAATTTCATAGCAGTAAAGAAACAAAAAAAAGTAAAATAATTTTATATCTACTTTGTTATTCTGAACTTGTTTCAGAGTCTAATGCAGTAATTCATCTGAATTTTTGTATTTCTTTTTTCTAACTCAATGCCAATCAAAACACTAAAAAATACAATTGCATTGAAAATTAATAAATTATGATTTGGAAAGTAAAAAATAATTCCTACATTTGCAACCCCGTAAAAAGCGGGAATTTTAAACATTAAAAATTTTTAGTATTTAATTATGCCAACAATTCAACAATTAGTAAGAACAGGGAGAACCCAAATAACTAAGAAGAGTAAATCGGCTGCTTTAGATTCTTGTCCTCAAAGAAGAGGTGTGTGTACTCGTGTTTACACAACAACTCCTAAAAAACCAAACTCAGCGATGAGAAAGGTGGCTAGGGTTCGTTTAACAAACGGTAACGAGGTGAATGCATACATTCCTGGAGAGGGTCACAATCTACAAGAGCACTCGATAGTATTAGTTAGAGGTGGAAGAGTAAAAGATTTACCAGGAGTACGTTACCACATCGTACGTGGAGCATTAGATACTGCGGGTGTTGCAGGTAGAACACAACGTAGATCTAAGTATGGAGCAAAACGTCCAAAACCAGGACAAGCACCTGCTGCAGCTGGAAAGAAAAAGTAATTTAAAATCTTTTAAACAAAAGACATGAGAAAAAGACAGGCCAAAAAAAGACCTCTTTTACCAGATCCAAAATTTAACGATCAGTTAGTTACACGTTTTGTGAACAACTTAATGTGGGATGGTAAAAAATCAACTGCTTTTAAAGTGTTCTATGATGCATTAGAAATCGTAGAAAACAAAAAGCAAGATGCAGAAAAATCTGCATTAGAAATTTGGAAAGATGCATTAACAAATGTAATGCCACACGTAGAGGTTCGTTCTCGTCGTGTAGGTGGAGCTACATTTCAAATTCCAATGCCAATTCGTCCAGATAGAAAAATTTCTTACGCTATCAAATGGATGATTTTGTATGCAAGAAGACGAAATGAAAAATCGATGGCTGCAAAGTTAGCGTCTGAAATTTTAGCTGCTGCTAAAGAAGAAGGTGCTGCTGTTAAGAAAAGAATGGATACTCACAAAATGGCAGAAGCTAACAAAGCTTTCTCTCACTTTAGATTTTAATTCATAAAGAAATGGCTAGAGATTTAAAATATACAAGAAATATAGGTATTGCGGCTCACATTGATGCTGGTAAAACAACAACAACTGAGCGTATCTTATTCTACACAGGAAAATCACACAAAATTGGAGAAGTACACGATGGTGCTGCAACAATGGACTGGATGGCACAAGAGCAAGAAAGAGGTATTACTATTACTTCGGCTGCTACAACTTGTGAGTGGAATTTCCCAACAAACCAAGGTAAAATTTTACCTGAATCTAAACCGTATCACTTTAACATTATCGATACTCCTGGTCACGTTGACTTTACAGTAGAGGTAAACCGTTCATTACGTGTATTAGATGGTTTAGTATTCTTATTTAGTGCGGTTGATGGTGTTGAGCCTCAATCTGAAACTAACTGGAGATTAGCAGATCAGTACAGAGTTCCTCGTATGGGATTCGTAAATAAAATGGACCGTCAAGGTTCTAACTTCTTAGGAGTTTGTCAGCAAGTTAAAGATATGTTGAAATCAAACGCAGTAGCGATTACTTTACCAATTGGTGAAGAGGCTGATTTCAAAGGAGTAGTTGACTTAGTGAAAAATCAAGCTATTGTGTGGCATGATGAAACACAAGGTGCTACTTTCGATATTATCGATATTCCTGCTGATATGGTTGACGAAGTAAAAGAGTATCGTTCAATTTTAATTGAAGAGATTGCTACTTACGACGAAAACTTATTAGAAAAGTATATGGAAGATGAAAACTCAATTACTGAGGAAGAAATCAACAATGCTTTACGTGCTGCTACAATCGACATGGCTATCATTCCTATGATCGCTGGTTCTTCTTTCAAAAACAAAGGAGTTCAATTTATGTTAGATGCAGTTTGTAAGTATTTACCATCTCCATTAGATAAAGAAGGTATCGAAGGAATTCATCCTGATGATGCTGATTTATTAGAAGAAGATCAAAAGAAAATTATCCGTCGTCCTGATACAAAAGAGCCTTTCGCGGCTTTAGCATTCAAAATTGCTACTGATCCTTATGTTGGTCGTTTAGCTTTCTTCCGTGCTTATTCAGGTCGTTTAGATGCTGGTTCTTACATCTTGAATACACGTTCAGGAAACAAAGAGAGAATTTCTCGTATCTACCAAATGCACGCTAACAAACAAAATCCAATCGAATTTATTGAGGCTGGAGATATTGGAGCTGCTGTTGGATTTAAAGATATCAAGACTGGAGATACAATGTGTGATGAAAAACACCCAATTATCCTTGAGTCTATGAAATTCCCTGATCCAGTAATTGGTATCGCGATTGAGCCTAAAACTAAAGCTGACGTTGATAAAATGGGTATGGCTTTAGCGAAATTAGCTGAGGAAGATCCAACGTTTACAGTTAGAACTGATGAGGCTTCGGGTCAAACGATTATCTCAGGTATGGGTGAGTTACACTTAGACATCCTTGTAGATCGTATGAAACGTGAGTTCAAAGTTGAGGTTAACCAAGGTGAGCCACAAGTAGAATATAAAGAAGCTTTCACTAAAGCGGCTCAACACAGAGAGGTTTACAAAAAACAATCTGGAGGTCGTGGTAAATTTGGTGATATCGTTTTCCGTTTAGAGCCTGCTGATTTAGTAGATGGTAAAGCTCCTATGGGATTACAGTTTGTTAATGAGGTTAAAGGTGGTAACGTACCAAAAGAATATATTCCTGCTGTAGAAAAAGGATTCAGAGAAGCTATGAAGCAAGGTCCTTTAGCTGGTTATGCAGTTGATAGTTTAAAAGTTACTTTATTAGATGGTTCGTTTCACCCTGTGGATTCTGATGCATTGTCATTCGAATTAGCAGCTAAAATGGGTTATAAAGAAGTAGCTAAAGCTGCAGGAGCTGTTATTCTTGAGCCAATCATGAAAATTGAAGTTATTACTCCAGAAGAAAACATGGGTGATATCGTAGGTGACTTGAACCGTCGTAGAGGTCAAGTAAATGATATGGGTGACAGAAATGGTGCTAAAACTATCAAAGCTAATGTTCCTTTATCAGAAATGTTTGGATATGTTACTACATTAAGAACATTATCTTCTGGTAGAGCTACATCTACTATGGAGTTCTCTCACTATGAAGAAACACCTTCTAACATTTCAGAAGCTGTAATCAAAAAAGCAAAAGGTAACGCTTAATTTTTAAAGAGATGAGTCAAAAAATCAGAATAAAATTAAAATCATACGATCATAACTTAGTAGATAAGTCTGCTGAGAAAATCGTTAAGACTGTAAAAAGTACAGGTGCTGTGGTAACGGGTCCAATTCCATTACCTACTCACAAAAAGATTTTTACTGTATTACGTTCTCCACACGTTAACAAAAAATCAAGAGAGCAATTCGAATTAAGTTCTTATAAGAGATTGTTAGATATCTACAGTTCTTCTTCTAAAACTATCGATGCTTTAATGAAATTAGAGTTACCTTCAGGAGTTGAAGTAGAAATTAAAGTGTGATAAACACCATTGCAAAAAAGCAATGATTAAATAAAAAAAACCGTTAATGTGAAAGCATTACGGTTTTTTTCTTATCATTTTTAGTGGGTAAAATCTCCTTTTTTGAAGGAAATTTTACTTAACTATTTATTTTTGCGATAATTAAAAAATAATTTATATATTTGCACCCTCAAAATGAGTAGTGTGCAAATACTATTTGTATTATAAATAAGAGTTTAATTAATAATTAGTTTAATATGTCTGGGTTAATCGGAAGAAAAATTGGCATGACTAGCATCTTTGATGAGAACGGGAAAAATATTCCTTGTACTGTAATCGAGTGTGGTCCATGCGTTGTTACCCAAGTCAGAACCAATGATGTAGATGGCTATGAAGCTATCCAATTAGGTTTCGATGACAAAACTGAAAAGCATTCAATTAAAGCTGAGTTAGGTCACTTTAAGAAAGCTGGTACAGTTGCGAAAAAGAAAGTTGTTGAATTCAAAGGTTTTGAAACGGAGTACAAGTTAGGCGATGTAATCGCTGTTGACTTATTCGCTGAAGGTGAATTTGTTGATGTAATTGGAGTTTCTAAAGGAAAAGGATTCCAAGGGGTTGTTAAACGTCATGGTTTTGGCGGTGTTGGACAAGCAACACACGGTCAACATAACCGTTTAAGAGCGCCTGGTTCTGTAGGAGCTTCATCTTATCCATCTAGAGTATTCAAAGGAATGCGTATGGCTGGAAGAATGGGAGGAGATAATGTAACAGTACAAAACCTTAGAGTTTTAAAAGTAGTTGCTGAAAAGAACTTGCTTTTAGTTAAAGGAGCGATTCCTGGACACAAAAACTCTTATGTAATCGTTCAGAAGTAATGGAAGTAAAAGTTTTAGATATCAACGGAAAAGAAACTGGAAGAAAAGTTCAACTTTCTGATTCAGTTTTCGCAATTGAGCCAAACAAGCATGCGGTTTACTTAGATGTAAAGCAATATTTGGCTAATCAAAGACAAGGTACTCACAAAGCTAAAGAAAGAGCTGAGGTTGCAGGAAGTACTCGTAAAATCAAAAAACAAAAAGGAACTGGTACGGCTCGTGCAGGATCTGCAAAGAGTCCAGTTTTCAAAGGTGGGGGTACTATTTTTGGACCTAGACCAAGAAGTTATTCTTTCAAATTAAACAAAAACTTAAAAAGATTAGCTAGAAAATCAGCTTTATCTTTAAAAGTGAATGAGTCTAATTTGGTAGTGGTAGAAGATTTTACATTTGATACACCAAACACTAAAAATTTCATTAACGTATTGAAAGCTTTAGGGTTAGAAAACAAAAAATCATTATTTGTGTTGGGTGATACAAATAAAAATGTATATTTGTCGTCACGCAATTTAAAAGCGTCTAGCGTTGTAACTACTTCAGAATTAAGCACTTATGCAATTTTAAACGCAAAAAGTTTAGTTCTTTTAGAGGGTGCAGTAGACGGAATTGAAGCTAATTTAAGTAAATAATAAGATTATGAGTATCATAATTAAGCCTATTATAACTGAAAAAATAACTAAAGATGGTGAAGTTTTTAACCGTTTTGGTTTTGTAGTTGCTAAAAATGCAAATAAAATTCAAATCAAAAATGCTGTTGAGGCAACTTTTGGAGTGAATGTAGTAGCAGTTAATACAATGAACTATAGAGCTGATAGAAGTGTTAAATATACCAAAAGTGGTTTAATCAGTGGTAAAACAAATGCTTACAAGAAAGCAGTTGTTCAAGTACAAGAGGGAGAAACAATAGATTTTTATACTAATATCTAATAGAAAATGTCAGTTAGAAAATTAAAACCTATTACCCCGGGTCAGCGTTTTAGAGTTGTAAATAGCTTTGACACTATTACAACTGATAAGCCGGAGCGTTCATTAATCGCACCGAAAAAAAACTCAGGAGGTAGAAATAGTCAAGGAAAGATGACCATGCGTTACACAGGCGGTGGTCACAAACAAAAGTATCGTATCATTGATTTTAAAAGAGCTAAAGTTGGAATTCCAGCTACGGTTAAAACTATCGAGTACGATCCAAATCGTTCAGCTTTTATTTCATTATTGTACTATGCAGATGGAGCTAAAACTTACATCATTGCTCAAAATGGATTACAAGTTGGACAAACTGTAGTTTCAGGTGAAGAAGCATCTCCAGAGATTGGAAATGCAATGCCTTTAAGTAAAATTCCTCTAGGAACTGTTATTTCGTGTATCGAATTAAGACCAGGTCAAGGAGCTGTAATCGCTCGTTCAGCAGGAACTTTCGCTCAGTTAATGGCAAGAGATGGAAAATATGCTACAATTAAAATGCCTTCTGGAGAAACAAGATTAATCTTGTTAACTTGTATGGCTACAATCGGAGCAGTTTCTAACTCAGACCACCAATTAATCGTATCAGGTAAAGCTGGTAGATCAAGATGGTTAGGTAGAAGACCAAGAACAAGACCAGTAGCAATGAACCCAGTTGATCACCCAATGGGAGGTGGTGAAGGACGTTCTTCAGGAGGTCACCCACGTTCAAGAAAAGGTTTACCTGCTAAAGGTTATAGAACTCGTTCTAAAGTTAACCCGAGTAATAAGTATATTGTAGAACGTAGAAAGAAATAATTAGATAGACATGGCACGTTCATTAAAAAAAGGACCATTCGTTCACTATAAATTAGAGAAGAAAGTTCAAGAAAATATCGCAGGTGGTAACAAAGGTGTTGTAAAGACTTGGTCTAGAGCATCTATGATTACTCCAGATTTTGTTGGGCAAACTATCGCAGTTCACAATGGTCGTCAATTTGTTCCAGTATATGTAACTGAGAACATGGTAGGACACAAATTAGGAGAGTTTTCACCAACAAGATCTTTTAGAGGTCATGCTGGGGCTAAAAATAAAGGTAAAAAATAATAGGAAGCTATGGGAGTTCGTAAAAGAGAAAGAGCAGAGCAGACTAAAGAGGCTAAAGCACAAGTGGCTTTCGCTAAATTAAATAACTGCCCTACTTCACCTAGAAAAATGCGTTTAGTTGCAGATTTAGTTAGAGGTCAGAAAGTAGAAATGGCTCTTAATATATTAAGATTTAGTCAAAAAGAAGCTTCAAGAAAATTAGAGAAATTGTTGTTATCAGCAATTAATAACTATCAGCAAAAAAATGCTGATGCTAATTTAGAAGAAGCTGGCTTATTTGTAAAAACGATTACTGTAGATGGTGGAATGATGTTAAAAAGACTTCGTCCAGCTCCACAAGGTCGCGCACACAGAATTAGAAAGCGTTCTAACCACGTAACAATCGTGTTAGGATCAAATAATAACACACAAAGCAATTAATAAACAGTATGGGACAAAAGACAAATCCAATCGGAAATAGACTTGGTATCATCAGAGGATGGGACTCAAACTGGTATGGAGGAAATGATTACGGTGATAAAATCGCTGAAGATGCTAAAATCCGTAAATACATCCATGCACGTTTATCTAAAGCTAGTGTATCTAAAATAATTATCGAGAGAACTTTAAAACTTGTAACCGTTACTATCACTACTGCTAGACCTGGTATCATTATCGGAAAAGGTGGTCAAGAGGTAGACAAGTTAAAAGAAGAACTTAAGAAAATTACTGACAAAGAAGTTCAAATTAACATCTTTGAAATCAAAAGACCTGAGTTAGATGCTTACTTAGTGGCAACTTCTATCGCTCGTCAAATCGAAAGCAGAATCTCTTACAGAAGAGCTATTAAAATGGCTATCGCGGCTGCAATGAGAATGAATGCTGAAGGTATCAAAGTTATGATTTCTGGGCGTTTAAACGGTGCTGAAATGGCTCGTTCTGAACACTTTAAAGAAGGTAGAATTCCTTTGTCAACTTTCAGAGCTGATATTGATTATTCATTAGCTGAAGCACATACTACTTATGGTAGAATGGGCATCAAAGTATGGATAATGAAAGGTGAGGTTTATGGAAAAAGAGATCTTTCTCCGTTAGTTGGTATGGACAAAAAACAGTCTAAATCATCAGGATCATCTGCTCCAAAAAGAGACGGTAAACCAAACCCACGCAAAAGAAAGTAATTATTTAAACTAAAGAAAAATGTTACAGCCTAAAAGAACAAAATACCGTAAGGTACAGAAAGGTAGAATGAAAGGCGTTTCTCAAAGAGGACACGAGCTTTCTAACGGAATGTTTGGTATCAAATCTTTAGATTCTTCATTTATTACTTCTCGTCAAATTGAAGCAGCTCGTATCGCAGCAACACGTTTCATGAAAAGAGAGGGTCAATTATGGATCAAAATATTTCCAGATAAGCCTATTACAAAGAAACCATTAGAAGTACGTATGGGTAAAGGTAAAGGTGCAGTTGAATATTGGGCTGCAGTTGTTAAACCTGGTAAAATTATGTTTGAAGTTGGAGGTGTGCCTCTATCTGTTGCTAAAGAAGCATTACGCTTAGCAGCTCAAAAACTTCCTGTTAAAACTAAGTTTATCGTTGCTAGAGATTTCGAAGCATAATCAAAATTTATTATGAAACAATCAGAAATTAAAAATCTATCTGCAGCTGAGTTACAAGAACAACTTAGTCAGTTAAAGAAAACGTATACCGACCTAAAAAATGCTCATGCAATATCTCCAATTCAAAATCCTCTTCAGTTAAGAACTTTAAGAAGATCAGTTGCGAGATTACACACAGAGTTAACTAAAAGAGAGTTACAATAATTGTACACTAGCTGAAAGATGGAAAAAAGAAATTTAAGAAAAGAGAGAATTGGTGTGGTGACTTCAAACAAAATGGAGAAATCTATTGTTGTGTCACAAACTACAAAAGTGAAACACCCATTATACGGTAAGTTCGTGTTGAAAACTAAGAAATATGTTGCACACGACGAAACAAACGATTGTAACATTGGAGATACTGTAAGAATTATGGAAACACGTCCATTAAGTAAATCTAAATGTTGGAGATTAGTTGAAATCATTGAAAGAGCGAAGTAATTATGGTACAACAAGAGTCAAGATTAAAAGTAGCAGATAACACAGGAGCGAAAGAAGTTCTTACGATCCGTGTTTTAGGAGGAACGAAACGTCGTTATGCCTCTGTTGGTGACAAAATTGTAGTTTCTATTAAAGATGCAACTCCAAACGGAAACGTTAAAAAAGGAGCGGTATCAACTGCAGTAGTTGTACGTACCAAAAAAGAAGTGAGAAGAGCTGATGGATCTTACATCCGTTTTGACGATAACGCATGTGTATTGTTAAACGCTGCAGGAGAAATGAGAGGAACTCGTGTTTTTGGTCCGGTTGCCAGAGAACTTCGTGAAAAACAATTCATGAAAATTGTATCATTAGCACCTGAAGTGCTTTAATTCTTATACAAATGATAAAGCTAAAAATTAAATCAGGAGATATCGTAAGAGTTATTGCTGGAGACCACAAAGGTTCTGAAGGTAAAGTTCTTAGAGTTCTTCGTGAGAAAAACAAAGCGGTTGTTGAAGGAGTTAACATGGTTTCGAAACATACAAAACCAAGTGCTAAAAACCCTCAAGGAGGAATCGTTAAGAAAGAAGCTCCTATTCATGTGTCTAACTTGTCTTTAATTGACCCAAAGTCAAAAGAAGTTACTAAAGTTGGTTTCAAACAAGAAGGAGACAAGAAAGTGAGATTTTCAAAAAAATCTAATCAAGTACTATAGTTATGGCATATATTCCTAGACTAAAAGAAGAATATAAGAGTAGAGTTATTGCTGCTCTTACAGAAGAGTTCGGTTACAAAAATGTAATGCAAGTTCCTAAACTTGAAAAAATTGTTGTAAGCCGTGGAGTTGGTGCAGCTGTATCTGATAAAAAATTAGTAGATTACGCTGTTGAAGAATTAACAAAAATTACTGGGCAAAAAGCAGTTGCTACTATTTCTAAGAAAGACGTTGCGTCATTCAAATTAAGAAAAGGTATGCCAATTGGAGCTAAAGTAACGTTACGTGGAGAAAGAATGTATGAATTCTTAGATAGATTGATTACTTCATCTTTACCACGTGTAAGAGACTTCAACGGAATCAAATCAACTGGATTTGATGGTAGAGGAAACTACAATTTAGGAGTGTTAGAACAAATCATTTTCCCAGAAATTGATATTGATAAAGTAAATAAAATTGCTGGTTTTGATATTACTTTTGTAACTTCTGCTGAAACAGACAAAGAAGCAAAAGCATTATTAGCGGAATTAGGATTACCTTTTAAAAAGAATTAAGACATGGCTAAAGAATCAATGAAAGCCCGTGAGGTGAAAAGAATTGCATTAGTAGAAAAGTATGCTGAGAAAAGAAAAGCTTTAAAAGAAGCTGGAGATTTCGAAGGATTACAAAAATTACCAAAAAATTCTTGTCCAGTTAGAGTACACAATCGTTGTAAATTAACAGGTAGACCAAGAGGGTATATGCGTCAGTTTGGTATTTCTCGTGTAACATTCCGTGAAATGGCAAATCAAGGATTAATTCCAGGTGTTAAAAAAGCATCTTGGTAATTCCAAAAAAAGTTATTACTTTTGCAATCCAAAAAATAAGTTTAATTGGTTAAAGGTTCAATCCGCTGAGGGCGGATTGAAAACCATAACCGCAAATCTATACATATGTATACAGATCCAATTGCCGATTATCTAACGCGTGTTAGAAATGCAGTAAGAGCCAACCACAAAGTGGTTGAAATTCCTGCTTCTAATATGAAGAAAGAAATCACAAAGATTTTATTCGATCAAGGATATATCTTAAGTTACAAATTTGACGATTCTACTGTTCAAGGTACAATCAAAATTGCACTTAAATATGATAAAGACACGAAAGAGTCTGTAATCAAAGATATCCAAAGAATTAGTAAACCAGGTTTACGTAAATATGCTGGTTCATCAGACTTACCAAGAATCTTAAATGGTTTAGGTATTGCTATTGTTTCTACATCAAAAGGATTGATGACAGGAAAACAAGCTAAGCAATTAAATGTTGGTGGAGAGGTAATTTGTTACGTATATTAATAAAAAGACGAGACAATGTCAAGAATAGGTAAAAATCCAATTGCAATTCCAGCAGGAGTAACTGTAGAAGTTAAAGATGCTGTAATTACAGTAAAAGGAAAATTAGGCGAGCTTACTCAAGAATTTTCTGATGTAACCGTTAAAATCGAAGATAACCAAGTTATCGTTGAACGTTCATCTGATTATAAAACTGAGAGAGCGAAACACGGACTTTATCGTTCATTAATCAACAACATGATTGTTGGTGTTTCTGAAGGTTTTACAAAAGAATTAGAATTAGTTGGAGTTGGATATAGAGCTTCTAATCAAGGTCAAAAACTTGATTTAGCTTTAGGTTTCTCTCACAACATCGTTCTAGAAGTTGTAAAAGAAGTTACTGTTGAAACAGTATCAGAAAAAGGTAAAAATCCGATAGTGAAATTATCTTCATTCGACAAACAATTATTAGGTCAAGTAGCTGCGAAGATCAGAGGTTTCCGCAAACCTGAGCCATATAAAGGAAAAGGAGTTAAGTTTGTAGGAGAAGAACTAAGAAGAAAAGCAGGTAAATCAGCTTAAAAATTAAGACTATGTCATTAACGAAATCTGAAAGAAGACAAAGAATTAAGTTCAGAATCAGAAAGATTGTAAGCGGAACTGCTGCTCAACCAAGACTTTCTGTATTCAGAAGTAATAAAGAAATCTATGCGCAAATCATAGATGATGTAAACGGTACTACTTTAGTAGCAGCTTCATCAAGAGATAAAGGTGTTGCACAAGGAACTGCTGTTGAAACTGCAAAAGCAGTTGGTAAATTAGTTGCTGAAAAAGCTCTTAAAGCAGGTATCACTACAATCTCTTTTGATAGAGGTGGGTATTTATACCATGGACGTGTGAAATCATTAGCTGAAGGAGCTAGAGAAGCTGGACTTAAATTCTAAGAAATTATGTATCATAATTATAAAAACGTAGAGATTGTAAAACCAGGAGGTCTTGAATTAAAAGATCGTTTGGTGAGTGTAAATCGTGTTACTAAAGTTACTAAAGGAGGTAGAGCATTTGGTTTCTCTGCTATCGTAGTAGTTGGTGATGAAAACGGAGTAGTGGGTCATGGATTAGGAAAATCTAAAGATGTTTCTGAAGCAATCGCTAAAGCGGTGGAAGATGCTAAGAAAAATTTAGTAAGAATTCCTCTTCAAGGTCAATCTGTTCCTCATGAGCAAAAAGGTAAATTTGGTGGTGCTAGAGTATTCTTAATGCCTGCTTCTCACGGTACTGGAGTTATTGCTGGTGGTGCTGTTCGTGCGGTATTGGAGTCTGTAGGTGTTCACGATGTATTATCTAAATCGCAAGGTTCATCTAACCCTCACAATGTGGTAAAAGCAACTTTTGATGCTTTATTACAAATGAGAAGTGCTGCTACTGTAGCTAAACAAAGAGGAGTATCTTTAGAAAAAGTATTCAAAGGTTAATTAACAGGAAATCATGGCAAAATTAAAAGTAAAACAAGTAAGAAGTAAAATCAATTGTCCTCTTGATCAAAAGAGAACTTTGGAAGCTTTAGGTCTTCGTAAAATGGGACAAGTTGTTGAGCATGATGCAAATCCTGCTATCCTTGGAATGGTAAATAAAGTTAAACACTTAGTTTCTGTTGAAGAAACTAAATAACACTATACAGTTATGAATTTAAGTAACTTACAACCAGCTGAAGGTTCAGTTCACAACCAAAATAAAAGAGTAGGTAGAGGAGAAGGTTCTGGTAAAGGTGGTACTGCTGCACGTGGTCACAAAGGAGCTAAGTCTCGTTCTGGATACTCTAAGAAAATTGGTTTTGAAGGAGGTCAAATGCCACTTCAAAGACGTGTTCCTAAGTTTGGTTTCAAGAACATCAATAGAGTAGAATATCAAGGTATTAATCTTGATTCGTTACAATTATTAGTAGATAACGGTGTAGTAACTGATACAGTAGATTTTACTGTATTTGTAGATACTCGTTTAGCTACAAAAAATAGCTTAGTAAAGATTTTAGGAAGAGGTGAGCTAAAAACAAAACTTAAAGTAAGTGCTCACAAATTTACTGCATCTGCAAAAGCGGCTATCGAGGCTGCTGGTGGAGAAGCTGTAACTTTATAATCCTTTAGTAAAATGAAGAAATTTATAGATTCATTCATCAACGTTTGGAAAATCGAAGAGTTAAAAAATCGTATTTTGTTAACTCTTGGATTATTATTAGTGTACCGTTTTGGTGCGCAAGTTACCCTTCCGGGGATTGATGCTACTAAATTGACAAATCTTACAAACCAAACTGATGAAGGTATCGGATGGTTAATTAATGTATTTACAGGAGGTGCGTTCTCGCAAGCTTCTGTATTTGCATTAGGTATCATGCCTTACATATCAGCTTCTATCGTAGTTCAATTAATGGGAATTGCGGTGCCATATTTACAAAAATTACAAAAAGACGGTGAAAGTGGTAGAAAGAAAATTAACCAAATTACAAGATGGTTAACAATCTTAATTACTTTAGTTCAAGGACCAGGTTATATCTATAACTTGTACAGAACTTTACCAGGAGAAGCATTTATGTTAACTGGTCCTACATTCATCTTTTCTTCAGTTCTTATCTTAGTAACTGGGACTATTTTTGCAATGTGGTTAGGAGAAAAAATTACTGATAAAGGTATTGGTAACGGTATCTCTTTATTGATAATGGTAGGTATTATTGCAAGAATGCCACAAGCATTTATTCAAGAGTTTTCATCTAGAACTTCTCAAGCAAATGGAGGTGTTATGATGATTGTAATCGAATTAATACTTTGGTTCTTAGTGATAATTGCATGTATTTTATTAGTAATGGCTGTAAGAAAAATTCCAGTACAGTATGCTAGACGTACAGTTTCTGGGGATTTTGAAGAAGACATGATGGGTGGTAACAGACAGTTTATCCCATTAAAACTAAATGCATCAGGTGTTATGCCGATCATTTTTGCACAAGCTATTATGTTTATTCCTGCTGCCGTTTCTGGTTTGGCTAAAGAATCAGATACCGCGCTTTCTATTGCAGGAATGTTCAACGATCCATTTGGTTTAGTATATAATATTGTTTTTGCTTTGTTAATCGTAATTTTTACGTATTTTTACACCGCAATTACAGTGCCTACTAATAAGATGGCTGATGATTTAAAAAGAAGTGGAGGTTTCATTCCAGGTGTTAAACCAGGTGTTGAAACTGGAGATTACCTAGATAAAATTATGTCTTTAATTACTTTTCCAGGTTCGTTATTTCTTGCTTTAGTGGCTGTGTTCCCAGCTATTGCAGTAAGTTTACTTGGAGTACAAGGTGCTTGGGGTTATTTTTATGGTGGTACTTCTTTACTAATCATGGTTGGAGTTGCAATAGATACTATTCAACAAATAAATTCTTATTTATTGAATAAACACTATGATGGTTTGATGAAAAGTGGTAAAAATAGAAAAGCAGTAGCTTAATTTTTATGGCAAAGCAATCAGCAATAGAACAAGACGGAACAATTATTGAAGCATTATCAAATGCTATGTTTCGTGTAGAATTAGAAAACGGACACGTTGTAATTGCTCATATCTCTGGTAAAATGCGTATGCATTACATTAAGTTGTTACCGGGTGACAAGGTTAAACTTGAAATGAGCCCTTATGATTTGTCTAAAGCAAGAATTACTTATAGATACTAAAGCTATTAAAATGAAAGTAAGAGCATCAGTTAAAAAGAGAAGTGCCGAGTGCATTATTGTACGTAGAAAAGGAAGATTATACGTTATTAACAAAAAGAATCCTAGATTTAAACAAAGACAAGGATAATTATGGCAAGAATTGCAGGGGTAGATATACCTAAACAAAAGAGAGGAATCATTGCTTTAACATACATTTTTGGTATTGGTAAAAGCAGAGCTAAAGATATTTTAGCTAAAGCTCAAGTGAGCGAAGACAAGAAAGTTCAAGATTGGAATGATGACGAGATCGGAGCAATCCGTGACGCGGTATCATACTATAAAATTGAAGGAGAATTGCGTTCAGAAGTTCAATTAAACATCAAACGTTTAATGGATATTGGATGTCAAAGAGGTATTCGTCACAGAGCTGGACTTCCATTAAGAGGTCAAAGAACTAAAAACAACTCTAGAACTAGAAAAGGTAAGAGAAAAACTGTTGCTAACAAGAAAAAAGCAACTAAATAATAAGTAATAATATGGCTAAAGCAACTGCAAAAAAACGTAAAGTTATCGTTGAATCTTCGGGAGAAGCACATATTAATGCTACTTTTAACAACATCATCATTTCTTTAACTAATAAGAAAGGTGAAGTAATTTCTTGGTCTTCAGCTGGTAAAATGGGCTTTAGAGGTTCTAAAAAGAATACTCCTTATGCAGCTCAAATGGCAGCAGAAGATTGTAGTAAAGTAGCTCTTGAAGCTGGACTTAAAAAAGTGAAAGTTTATGTGAAAGGTCCAGGAAATGGTAGAGAATCTGCTATTAGATCAATCCATAACTCAGGAGTTGAAGTTACAGAAATCATTGATGTAACTCCAATGCCACACAACGGATGTCGTCCTCCGAAAAGAAGAAGAGTATAATTTAAGTATAACACGGGTAGGTTTAAAATTATCGAAGGATATAGACCTGAATTCATAATTCCTACCTTTTTTAATTTTTTAAAATGGCAAGATATACTGGTCCAAAAACAAAAATTGCTCGTAAATTTGGCGAAGCAATCTTCGGAGATGATAAAGCCTTCGAAAAAAGAAATTACCCTCCAGGGCAACATGGTTTAGCTAAAAAGAGAGGTAAAAAATCTGAATATGCTGTTCAGTTAATGGAAAAGCAAAAAGCTAAATATACTTATGGTATTTTAGAAAAACAATTCAGAAACTTATTTAAAAAAGCATCTGCTGCTTCTGGAGTAACAGGTGAAATCTTATTACAATTATGTGAAGCTCGTTTAGATAACGTAGTTTACAGAATGGGTGTTGCTCCATCTCGTAGAGCTGCTCGTCAAATTGTATCTCACAGACACATCACTGTTAATGGTGAAGTTGTTAATGTACCTTCTTACCACCTAAAACCTGGTGATAAAGTTGCTGTACGTGAAAAATCAAAATCTCTTGAAGCTATTGACCGTTCTTTAGCTGCTTCTTCTCATGTATATGAGTGGATTACTTGGAATAATGATACTAAAGAGGGAACTTTTGTTTCTGTACCTCAAAGACTTCAAATTCCAGAAAATATTAAAGAACAACTAATCGTTGAGTTGTATAACAAATAATAATTGACATTAGTCGAAATATGGCAATATTTAATTTTCAAAAGCCCGATAAAGTTATCATGATCGATTCTACGGATTTCGAAGGTAAATTTGAATTTAGACCTTTGGAACCTGGTTACGGATTGACTGTTGGTAATGCACTTAGAAGAGTTTTGCTTTCTTCACTTGAAGGTTATGCTATTACATCAGTACGTATTGAAGGTGTAGAACATGAGTTCTCTACAATCGCTGGTGTAGTGGAAGATGTAACAGAAATTATCTTAAACCTTAAACAAGTACGTTTCAAACGTCAAATTGAGGATATTGATAATGAGTCTGTTTCTATCTCTCTTTCAGGTAAAGATAAAATTACTGCAGGTGATTTTCAAAAATTCATCTCTGGTTTTCAAGTTTTAAATCCAGATTTAGTTATCTGTAATTTAGACAGCAAAACAGCTATCAACATGGAACTTTCTATCGAAAAAGGTAGAGGATATGTTCCTGCTGAAGAGAACAAAAAATCAAATGCTCCAATAGGAACTATTTTTACAGATTCTATTTACACTCCAGTAAAGAACGTAAAATATGCTATTGAGAATTTCCGTGTGGAACAAAAAACGGATTACGAAAAATTAGTTTTTGAAATCATTACTGATGGTTCTATCCATCCTAAAGATGCTTTAACTGAAGCTGCTAAAACGTTAATTCACCACTTTATGTTGTTCTCTGATGAAAGAATTACTCTTGAGGCAGATGAAATTGCTCAAACTGAGTCTTATGATGAAGAATCTTTACACATGAGACAGTTATTGAAAACTAAATTAGTTGATATGGACTTATCTGTAAGAGCATTAAATTGTTTAAAAGCGGCTGAAGTTGATACATTAGGTGATTTAGTATCTTTCAACAAGAACGACTTAATGAAGTTCCGTAATTTTGGTAAAAAATCATTAACTGAATTAGATGAGTTAGTGGCTAATAAAAACCTTACTTTCGGAATGGATTTAACTAAATATAAGTTAGATAAAGAATAATTACTTCATATTTTGCGCTCCTTAGCTGGATTGATGCAAGATGAAGATAAATAATAGACGTCATGAGACACGGAAAAAAAAATAATCATTTAAGTAGACAAACAGGACATAGAAAAGCTATGTTAGCTAATATGGCTTGTTCGTTAATTGAGCATAAGCGTATTAATACAACTGTTGCTAAAGCAAAAGCTTTAAAACAATTTATTGAACCATTAGTAACAAAATCAAAAGAAGATACAACTCACAATCGTCGTATTTGTTTCTCTTATTTAAGAGATAAATATGCAGTTACTGAATTGTTCAGAGAAGTTGCTGCTAAAGTTGGTGACCGTCCAGGAGGATACACACGTATCATCAAGTTAGGAAACCGTTTAGGGGATAACGCTGATATGGCAATGATTGAGTTAGTAGATTTCAATACATTGTACAATGGTGGTAAAAAAGAAGTTAAGAAAACGACTCGTCGTGGTAGAGCTAAAAAAGCGGAAGGTACTGCTCCTGAAGCTCCAGCTACTGAAACTTCTGAAAATACTGAAGCTACAGAATAATATATTTTTTAATATGTTAAAAAAAAGGATAAACTATTATAGTTTATCCTTTTTTATTTTAATTTGTATTTTAAAATTTTAATTATGAAAAATTATTGCTTGCACTTAATGTTATTTGTAACATTTTCTTTTTTTGCTCAAGATAATCAAAACTCTAAAAAGGGAGATTATAATATCGATTATTTAGGAAATTTCAACAAAGCGGGTATGTGGTTGCCTGCTTCAGTTGAAGATAAGTCTATTTCAGGTTCTCCTTATTTGTTTAATTCTTGGGAAGGTTTATTCTCTGTTATAAATAAAAAAGGTAATCGTTTTGATATTCTTAATTTAAATTATAATATCTTAACGAAAAAGTTAGAATCAAAAGTTTCTAAAGATTCCGTATTTCAATACGATTTAAAAGATATTGATAAAGTTAAATATCTCTCTAAAGTCTATAAAGTTTATAATGAAGAGCTTTTTCTTCAATTGTTTACCTCTGATTCTTTTGAATTTTTAAAGTCATTTCAAGTAGTTATTCAAGAACCTGTTAGTAATCCTCTAACTCAATCTTCATTAACACCTAGAAGATACGTTTATAAAAATGAATATAAAATTTTTCGAAATGGTGTTGTCACAGATTTTAAATTGAATAAAAAATCTTTATTAAATCTTTTTCCTGATAAAATTGATCTAATAAAGAATTATGCTAATTCAAATAAATTATCATTTAGTGAAGAAAACGATGTCGTGAAAATTTTTAATTATATCGTTAATAATTAAAATAATTTCACAAAACAACTTTTATAACTAAATTTGCAACCACAACAACACAACGCAATGAAATACAACAATCGTTCTAAGGCCGTTTTACTTCTTAAAGACGGTACTATTTTTCACGGAAAATCAATCGGAATTGAAGGTGTAACTTTTGGTGAAGTCGCTTTTAATACAGGAACTACAGGTTATCAAGAAATTTTTACAGATCCTTCTTACTTTGGGCAAATCATGGTTACTACCAATGCACACATTGGGAATTATGGTGTAAACGAGAAAGAAGTGGAATCAGATTCTGTTAAAATATCGGGATTAGTTTGTAAAAATTTTAGTTTTAATTATTCTCGTGAAGATGCTTCTGAAAGTTTATTTGATTATTTGAACAAACAAAATCTTATCGTAATTTCTGATGTTGATACAAGAGCTTTGGTAAGTTATATTAGAGATAATGGAGCTATGAATGCGGTTATTTGTACCGATGGTACTCCAATCGAAGAATTAAAAGAAAGACTAGCTCAAGTTCCAGATATGAATGGCTTGGAATTGGCTTCAAAAGTATCTACTAAAGAACCATATTTCTTCGGTGATGAATCAGCAAAATATAAGATCTCTGCATTAGATTTAGGAATCAAAACTAATATTCTTAGAAATTTAGCTAAGAGAGATTGCTACATTAAAGTTTTTCCATATAACGCTTCATTTGAAGATTTGAAAGCATTCAATCCAGACGGTTATTTCTTATCAAACGGTCCTGGTGATCCAGAGCCTTTAGAAACAGCTCAAGAAGTGGCAAAACAAATTCTTAATGAAAATAAACCGTTATTTGGAATTTGTTTAGGACATCAAATTATTGGGTTAGCTAACGGAATTTCAACCTACAAAATGTTCAATGGTCACCGTGGAATTAATCACCCAGTTAAAAATGTGATTACCGGTAAAGGTGAAATTACCTCTCAAAATCACGGTTTTGCTATCGTGAGAGAAGAATTAGACAAGCACCCAGATTTTGAATTGACACATGAACATTTGAATGACGGAACTGTAGCTGGAATGCGAATGAAATCGAAAAACTGTTTCTCGGTTCAATACCATCCAGAAGCAAGCCCTGGACCACATGATTCAAGTTATTTATTTGACCAATTTATTGAAAACATCAAATCTTCAAGCAACTAAAACGTTATCGTTTATAAGTTTTTTGAGTTTTTCAATATCATTGTAGTTTAAATTATAAATTTGTTATTATTCACAAGATAGTAACTTAAAAAAATATAAAATGAGTATAATTATCAAAGTTCACGCAAGACAAATTTTAGATTCGCGTGGAAATCCAACAATCGAAGTTGATGTAGTTACAGATAACGGAATTTTAGGAAGAGCAGCCGTTCCAAGTGGCGCTTCGACTGGCGAACATGAAGCAGTAGAGCTTCGTGATGGAGGTAAAGCTTACATGGGTAAAGGGGTGTTAAAAGCTGTTGAAAATGTTAATACAAACATAGCGGAAGCGGTTGTAGGAATGTCGGTTTTTGAACAAAATTTAATCGACAAAATGATGATTGATTTAGACGGAACAGCAAACAAATCAAACTTAGGGGCTAATGCTATTTTAGGAGTTTCTTTAGCGGTTGCAAAAGCTGCTGCTAACGAATTAGGAATGCCTTTATATCGTTATGTGGGTGGGGTTTCAGCAAATACATTACCAGTTCCAATGATGAACATTATCAACGGAGGTTCGCATTCTGATGCTCCAATTGCATTTCAAGAATTTATGATTATGCCTGTAAAGGCTAAAGATTTCACTCATGCAATGCAAATGGGAACTGAGATTTTTCACAACTTAAAAAAAGTTTTACACGATAGAAATTTATCTACAGCAGTAGGTGATGAAGGAGGATTTGCTCCAAATTTAGCGGGTGGAACTGAAGATGCATTAGATTCTATCAAATTAGCGGTTACCAACGCTGGTTATACTTTTGGAGATGATGTAATGATTGCTTTAGACTGTGCGGCTTCAGAATTTTATGTAAACGGAAAATACGATTACACTAAATTTGAAGGTGAAACAGGAAAAATAAGAACTTCTGAAGAACAAGCTTCTTACTTAGCAGAATTAACAGAAAAATATCCAATTATTTCTATCGAAGACGGAATGTATGAAGACGATTGGGAAGGTTGGAAATTATTAACAGAAAAAATCGGTGATAAAGTACAATTAGTAGGTGACGATTTATTCGTAACAAACGTAGAAAGATTATCTCGCGGAATTAGTCAATCGATTGCGAATTCAATTTTGATTAAAGTAAACCAAATTGGAACTTTAACCGAGACGATTGCAGCAGTTAATATGGCGCATAACGCTGGATATACTTCTGTAATGTCGCACCGTTCAGGAGAAACAGAAGACAATACAATTGCAGATTTAGCCGTTGCTTTAAACTGTGGACAAATCAAAACAGGTTCGGCTTCTCGTTCTGATCGTATGGCAAAATACAATCAATTATTAAGAATTGAAGAAGAATTAGCAGATGTAGCTTATTTTCCTGGCGTAAATGCTTTTAAAGTAAAAAAATAGTTATTTTTAAATATCATTTAGAACCTGTTGTAAATTGCTTATAACAGGTTTTTTCATGTATATTATTTAACCATAAATTATGATAATTTTCTTTAACGTTTGCGTAATATTTGTTAAATTCGCAAATTACTTAAATATTTATCAAAAAAACACATTATAATAATATGTCAAAAACTGCAATATTAGAGCTTGATGGCAAAAAGTATGAGTTCCCTGTAATCGTTGGGACTGAGAATGAGGTTGCTATCGACATAGACAAGTTGCGAAGTGCATCTGGTGCTATTACTATTGATCCGGGGTATAAAAATTCAGGTTCATGTACAAGTGAAATTACTTTTTTAGATGGTGAAGAAGGAATTTTACGTTACAGAGGATATGCTATTGAAGATTTAGCTGACAAAGCTAACTTCTTAGAAGTTTCTTATTTGTTAATTTTCGGAGAGTTGCCTTCAGCTGATCAGTTAACAAAATTTGAAAACGATATTCGTAAATATACTTTGGTTAATGAGGAAATGAAAAATATCATCGATGGTTTTCCTAAAACGGCTCATCCAATGGGTGTTTTAGCTTCTTTAACTAGTGCTTTAACTGCCTTCAATCCTAAGTCTGTGAACCCTCACAACGAAAAAGAAATGTATGAAGCAGTTTGTAAAACTATGGGTAAATTCTTAGTAATTGCTACATGGACTTACAGAAAAACTATGGGTTATCCATTAAATTATTATGATAATACAAAAGGTTATGTTGAAAATTTCATGCGTTTAATGTTTGAATTACCAACAGGTCCCTACAAAGCAGATGCAAAAGTTATTCAAGCGTTAGATAAATTATTCATTTTACATGCAGACCACGAACAAAACTGTTCAACTTCTACAGTAAGAATTGTAGGTTCTTCTCACGCAGGTTTATTTGCTTCAATTTCTGCTGGAGTTTCTGCACTTTGGGGGCCGCTTCATGGTGGTGCTAATCAAGCAGTTTTAGAAATGTTACAAGAAATCCATGATAATGGTGGTGATGTTGCTAAATTCGTTTTAAAAGCAAAAGATAAAGACGATCCGTTCCGTTTAATGGGATTCGGACACCGTGTTTACAAAAACTTTGACCCAAGAGCAACCATCATTAAAAAAGCAGCTGATGATGTATTAACAGCTTTAGGAGTTGACGATCCATTATTAGATATCGCAAAACAATTAGAAAAAGTAGCGTTAGAAGACGAATATTTTAAATCAAGAAACTTATATCCAAACGTAGATTTCTATTCAGGAATTATCTACCGTGCTATGGGTATTCCAGTTGAAATGTTTACGGTTTTATTTGCTATTGGTCGTCTACCAGGTTGGATTGCACAATGGAAAGAAATGAGAGTAAATAAAGAACCAATTGGTCGTCCAAGACAAGTTTATACAGGATATCCGTTACGTCCTTTTAAAGAAGTAAAAGATAGATAATATTTATAAAAAAAACCACTCATTTGAGTGGTTTTTTTTATTCTGCTGGTTTCGTTTCTTCATTTGTTTCAGAAGCTGTTTCAACTTCAGTAGTTGCTGTTTCAACTTCTTCTTTTTTGTGTTCTAATGATTCTTTTAAGTTGTGCGCTTTTTCTTCCACCCAACCTGCTGCTTCTGCTGTTTTTTCTTTAGCAACATCAACTAGTTCATTTACTTTTTCAGGTACGCCCATTTCTTCTAATTTGTCTGAAACTTTTTCGGCTACATTTTCAACCGTTTCTTTTACGTCTTCCGCTACATCAGTAGCTTTTTCGGCTACATTTTCTGCAACTTCACTTAAGTTTTCTTTTGCAATTTCCGCTTTCTCCTTTGCTTTCCCAAAAAGAGAACTGAAAAAATTTGATAATCCCATGATAATTTGTTTTTTATAGTTTCTCAAATTTAATCATTTATATCTAAAAAGAATCTTTTTGAAGCGAATTTATAACGGTTTACTGATTAATATTCTCGTTTCCTTTTTCTATATTTGCCAAAAGCCGAAAGCTATGTTACAATTAAATGTAAAAAACGAAACTTCCCGATTAAGGGCTGTGGTGTTAGGAACTGCCACAAGTAACGGTCCAACACCTACTATCGAAGAAGCCTATGATCCTAAATCATTAGAGCATATTAAAGCTGGAACCTATCCTGTGGAAGCAGATATGGTAAAAGAAATGGAAGCATTTAATAAAGTGTTCCAGAAATACGACGTAAAAGTCTTCAGACCTCAAATTATTGAAAATTATAACCAAATTTTCGCCAGAGACATCGGATTTGTAATCGATGACATTTTTATCAAAGCCAATATTTTACCGGACAGAGAACGTGAATTAGATGCGATTCAATACGTAATCAATCAAATTGATCCTAAGAAAGTGGTGCGTCCGCCAGAAGAAGTACATATTGAAGGTGGAGACGTAATGCCTTGGAATGAGTATATCTTTATTGGAACTTACAAAGGTTCGGATTATAAAGATTACATCACGGCAAGAACCAACATGCAAGGAGTAAATTATATTAAAGAATTGTTTCCAAATAAAATTGTGAAAGCATTCGACTTAGTAAAATCGAAAATTGAGCCTCGTGATAATGCGTTGCATTTAGATTGTTGTTTTCAACCTGTGGGAACCAATAAAGGAATTATTTACAAAAGTGGTTTCCGTGAAGAAGCCGATTATATGTTTTTAGTGAATTTATTCGGAAAAGAAAATCTATTTCACATCGAAAGAGAAGAAATGTATCACATGAATTCCAACGTGTTTTCCATTGCTCCTGATGTAGTAGTTTCCGAAAAAAACTTTACCAGATTAAACAATTGGTTACGCGAAAACGGATTTACAGTAGAAGAAATTCCGTATGCCGAAATTGCAAAGCAAGAAGGTTTGTTACGATGTTCAACTTTGCCTTTGATTAGAGATTAAGTTATGCTTACTACAATCTATTTTTATGTGGTTTTTCCAATAATTGTAGTTAGTGCAATAGTATATGTTGTAAAGAATACTAAGAATCCAAATAAAAATAATGTCGTAATCAAAAAATACGATTTATCAAAAAAAAATAAAGAAGAAAAACATGAACCAAACAACTAACTCCATATTGATGATTCGTCCGGTAGCATTCCGTATGAACGAACAAACAGCGGTGAATAATTATTACCAAAAAGTATTGGATAATTTAACGCCACAATCGGTAAATACTAAAGCACAAGAAGAGTTTGATACTTTTGTGCAAAAACTTAAAATGATAGGTTTAAATGTGGTGGTAGTTGAAGATACATTAAGTCCTGATACGCCAGACAGTATTTTTCCAAACAACTGGATTTCATTTCATGAAAATGGAGATGTCGTTTTATATCCCATGTTTGCCGAAAATCGCCGTTTAGAAAGAAGAGAAGATGTTTTAGATCATTTAGAAGAAAAAGGATTTGTAATCAATGAGATTATGGATTATACTTCGGCTGAAGATGATGATATTTTCTTAGAAGGAACAGGAAGTATCGTTTTAGATAGAGCCAACGGAAAAGCGTATTGTGCTTTATCTCCAAGAGCAGACGAAGAATTATTCATCGAATTTTGTGAAGATTTTGAATTTACTCCCGTTATTTTTGAAGCTTTTCAAACGGTAAACGGTGAAAGAAAACATATTTATCACACGAACGTAATTATGTGCGTGGGCGAAACTTTTGCTGTTATTTGTGCCGATTGTATCGACGATAAAAAAGAACGCAAAATGGTCTTAGATAGCTTGAAAGGTGATGAAAAGGAAGTGATTCTAATCACGGAAGACCAAGTGAATAACTTCGCTGGGAATATGTTAGAAGTAAAAGGCAATGATGATAGAAGGTATTTAATCATGAGTGCCTCAGCTCACCAAAGTTTGACTAAAAAGCAAATTGCACAATTAGAAGAACATGTAACTATCGTAAGTTCAAGCTTAGATACTATTGAAGCTTGTGGTGGTGGAAGTGCTCGTTGTATGATGGCAGAAATTTTCTTGCCAAGAGAATAGTATTACCGTCATTTCGAGTGATTTTAAAAAGTAAAAATGCAAATTTTGCTTTTTAAAATTGTATCGAGAACTAAAGAAATAATATAATTTTAAACAAAATAAAAAATCCCAAATTCAGAATGATTCGGAATTTGGGATTTTTTTATTTAAGAAGTTGAATTAAATGCCTCTAACAATACTCAAAACCGCACTAATAATGTACTGAATGCCAATAGCAATGGTTAGGAATCCAATAATTCTTGAAATAGCAACAATTCCAGACGAACCGAGTAATTTAGCTAAATAATGAGCACTCCTAAGAACTAAATAAATAGTAACAGCAACTACAGCAATTGAAATTGTTGAAATTATGATTTCAGTAGTTGTATTGTGTTCTTGATAAAATGCAATCAATAAAGAAATGGAACCCGGTCCGGCTAACATTGGCATAGCTAAAGGAGTAAGGGCAATGTGCGTTCTGTTTTGAACTTCTTTTTGCACTTTTTTATTGATTCCTTTGCTTTTGCTGAAATTTCCATTCAATAATCCGAAACCTGAGCTGGTAATAATGATTCCACCTGCAATTCGTAAAGCTGTAATTGTGATGCCGAAGAAACTCAATACGTATTGCCCAATAAAAAACGAAATCAACAAGATGATTAAAACGTTAATACTGGTAATTAAAGAAACTTTTGCTCGTTCAGCACTCGTATAACCTTCGGTTAAAGCTACGAAAATAGGAACGGTTCCAATTGGGTTTAATACCGAAAACAGGGCAGCGAATAAATAAATAAATAATTCCATTGTTTTTTTTTGCAAATTTAATACAAGGTAATTATTTTATTTACGAATCAAAAATAAATCTTCTTTACTTTTAGGTTTACTTAAAGTAAGGAGTTTTTTAATAGGCATCCAAAGGGGAATAAGGAGTTGCTTTTAGTTTTTCAACTTCCATTTTTTTGATGAAACTCTCAATATTTTTTGTGTTTTTAGAATAATCAACCGAAATGTAATGATGATCAACATGAAAAGTAATAGAATCGCCCGGTTTGAAAATAACTAATTTGTAAAAAGGAATCGCCAAGACATAAATATCTAATCGGGATTGAAATCCAATTAAAATGCCTTTTGGACGTAATTCAATATTGCAGAATTTAGCCGAGTTATTAACGTGTAATAAATCGTAAATAGTCGAACTGCAACGGGTGATAAATAATTTTGGAGAACCAATGCCTCCTTTTTTTATGCTTTCTAAAATAGTGAAAGGTTTTCCAACTAATTCGTTGATTTCTCTTTCAATTTTTAAGTCTTTGTATGAAATATTGTAAAGCATTTTTGTTTAAAATTACTTCAAAAAAGGTTTCGAAATCAGACTTTAGCAAATTTTTATTATTTGTTTATTTATCGTAACTTTAGATTTCTAAATAAAAAATAAAATGAAAACATTAGTTATAGGAGCTTCCACAAATAAAGAGCGTTATTCGTATAAAGCCATTCACAGTTTAGTAGATAAAAGTCATCAAGTAGTAGCCATTGGAGCTAAAAAAGGAATGGCGTTTGATATTCCAATCGAAACAGAAAAATTAGATTTTCATGCTGTGGATACAGTGACTTTATATCTTAACCCAAAAGCTCAAGTGGAATATTATGATTACATTCTTTCGTTAAAACCAAGACGCGTTATTTTTAATCCGGGAACTGAAAATCCTGAATTTTATAAAGTATTAGAAGCTAATAATATCAAATATGAAGTAGCTTGTACCTTAGTTTTATTGACAACTAATCAATATTAAAACTTGGTTTGACTAGTAGCTGGTTTACTGATTAACAGCAATCCAATAAAAGTGATAATGCCGTTTACGATAATTAATTCGTTATCAATTACGTAATCCCCAAAAAGTACTGCTGAATTTTTGGACAACAAAAAGCAAATCAATGGAGAAATAACACAGATAATTGGGACTAATTTATCGTGAACGGTTTTTGATTTCATAAACAATCCAAAAGCATACAATCCCAAAAGTGGCCCATAAGTATAACTCGCTACTTTGAAAATCATCGTCACCACAGACTTATCATTTAATGAATTGAAAATGATAATCACTAAAAACATTAGTAGAGAAAACCCAACATGCACAAAATGACGTGTTCTAACAGCATTGGATTTATTTTGGTTTTCCGCTTTATCCATTCCTAAGAAATCTACACAAAAAGAAGTGGTTAAAGCGGTTAAAGCAGAATCTGTTGTAGCGAATGTAGCAGCTGTTAATCCTAGTAAGAAAACGACTGCTGGAATAATATTCAAATGATTAAAAGCAATTTCTGGAAAAAGTAAATCGGTTCGTTTTACACCATCAACCATCGGAACTGAGATTCCATTTTTTTCTGCATATAAATATAGTAAAGCACCAACACTCAAGAAGAAAATATTGATAATCACAAAAATTCCAGTGAAAGTGAACATGTTTTTTTGGGCTTCACCAATGTTAGCACAACTTAAGTTCTTTTGCATCAAATCTTGGTCTAATCCAACCATAGCGATGGTTACGAAGA
>JACCDZ012024687.1_pt1 | contig 92763 bp, 88 predicted proteins | sample 7449551 | NCBI WGS metagenome assembly JACCDZ01 (sample SAMN15323452, study PRJNA562643) | freshwater metagenome | isolation source: river surface water | place: USA:Blue River Watershed | collected 2017-08-18
CATGGAAGTGATTGAATGTATTGAATTTTTATGAAAACATTAAAAATAAGTACCTAATAATCAAATTTAAGTTAAGACAGATAGTTTTTTATAATTTGTGAAATCTGATATGCAAGATAAGGAGGAACAGCATTACCGACTTGATGGTATTGCTGTGTTCTTCCACCTTGAAAGAAATAGTTATCAGGAAAAGTTTGTAACCTAGCTGCTTCACGTACGGTCAAACTTCTACACTGTGACGGGTCATAGTGTATGAAATAATGCCCATCCTTAGAAATATGACTTGTAATTGTCGTTGCTGGGCTGTTTTCAAGCTGTACCCTGAAGCGGTCGGAAAAGTCACCTGACTCCCAATTTTGATGTGCGGGAGCAAGTCCCGGATAATTGAATTCGTTATGTCCTTTTGGCGAGCGATCGTTAACTTTCGCGAATGACGCGGCGTAAGCGTATCGAACTAAGTCATCTATCCGATGGCCGCGACTTTCATGATTTAACCAAATATCAAGTTTTTCGTCTTTAAACCACTCATCTAATTCTGCAGAGCCTGTCGAAGCCTTGTCTGTTCTTGGAACTCTCAGTCCGCCAGTAGATTTATTTTTCTTTAGATTTGAAATTGCTTGCTCTAATCGAACCGCAACACCCGGAGCTCCCTTTGCAGTTATATGACTTAGCAATATGGTTAGCTCGCTAGCTACGCGGTTTTCCCACTCATTAAATGAATCTTTCTCTTTACTTAACTTGCTTCGTAAAGAAGGGAGTGCGTCTATAACGTCTTTTACTAAAACTTGTGGCTTCCGTGCTAATGAGGGGAGGGTGTTCTTGATTATATCTTGACGTATGCCAACTAAGATTACCCGATGGCGTGCCTGAGGCACCCCATATTGTTCCGCTTTGATGATGAAATCTGTTGGGTTAATACTTCTCGGGTCATCACCCGCTTTGAATGATGTATCCTTAACAAGAGAAAAGATTACATAACGAGGATGATCTGTGCCGTCTGGAAAAGCACGATCAGGGGAAGCTAAATCTTGCAAAATCTCATGGAATATTTGTACACCGTTTACTTTAGCTGAGAGCATCCCTTTCACATTTTCCATCACAAACATTGCTGGTTTGTAGCTGTTGATAATCCGTAAATATTCCTTATAGAGGAAATTTCTCTTATCATTTTCAGCACTATAGTCGCTGATCCCCTTGTTCCGAGAACGACCTACAAGTGAATACGCTTGGCATGGTGGCCCACCAATAAGCACCCAAGGCTGATTCTTATCAAAATCTGAGAGACCACTTTGGATCGCCTGATCAAGAATACGATTCCCTTCAACCGTGCCTAATTCAATACACAGTGCTTCTTCGCTGGCGGCTTCCCAAATTGCCTGTGTTTTATTGCTATACGGGAACTCTGACTCGCCACGGCAGTATGCGTAATAATCACCCAATTTATCAGGCATTTGCGTTTTGAGCATGCGGTAAAATGCCCGAAGTCTCAAGGTCTCCCTTGCTATTGGATCCTTCTCCGCAGAAACGATAATCTGAAAAGCTTTACCGTCGTTAAGTGCTGAGAATCCCTCTCCTAGACCACCTGGGCCTGCAAAAAGGTCTACAACTGGGATAACTCGATTTCGCATGATGCTCCAAAAACCTTTAATTGCCGGGATGCTGTTGTAGTGATAGTCCTCGAGCAGCTTGTTCTGCTCCCTCTACCGCTGCCCCTTCTGAGAATGCGAGGCAAGATTTTAATTCATTATCGTTTCTATAAACAGACCAAAAAAGTTAGGATTATATCGCTCTAGAGATGGTTCTACAAAAATCTTAAATTCTCCGATCTGAATTAATTCTTTTGATAAATTCTAATCCTAATAATTGCGTTAATTAGTGCAATAAAGGGTAATTATGGATTTGGTTTAAAGTTTATAAATTCATTAAAGTGACTGGCTAATTTGGCCAAAGCCACCTTCCGCTCATCAAAATAATCATGCCGATTGTAAATTCCTTCAACGCCCTTCAGTTTATGGTTTAAACACCGCTCGGCCACATGCCCTGGCACGCCAATCTCCGCCAGCAACGTGCGGCAGGTGCGTCGGAGGTCATGGACAGTGAATGGTTGGATTTTTCCCATTTTGTTGGGGGCTTTAATTTTTCTGCCGGGTTCGATGCCGAACAATTTTGAAATTGCACGGTTCAACGTGTCTGCGCCCATAAATGGGTTTTTACTGCTGCGCCGGTTGGGGAAAACGTAGGGTGAACCTGCAGCGCGTATCTCTAATTCTTTAAACCAATCAATACACAAATCTGGCAGTGGGATGGTAATTCCCACGCCAGATTTGCTGCGTGCTTTGGGTAACTCCCAAACTCCTGCTTTTAAATCTATTTCATCCCAACTTGCTTCAGTCAGTTCGCTTTTTCGAACGCCAAGTGTGACTAACAGCGCGCAGGCCAAGTAATTGTCCCGAGAAAAACTATCCTTATTTTCCCGAAAAACCTTAAATACCTGTGTCAGTTCCTCTAACGTCAGTGCCCGATCTTTGCTTTGTTCAACGCCGCCAGCATCGCTCACTTTAAAAGCGCTGGCGGGGTTTGCGCCAAGTACATCTAGTTTGATGCCGTGGTTGAAGAGTTGTTTTAAATACAGCAATGCATCGTTAGCCACGGTAGGGCGGCCAGAATCGGTAATGGTGTTAATAATGAACTGGATATCACGAGCAACAACTTTGTTGGGCGCTGCGGCGCCAATATGCGGCGCTATGTCTTTGCGGTATACCCGCTCTGGGATATTCGGGAATTTAAGTCGCTTTAGGTTGCCTTTATGCCAGTCGGCAAATAGGTCGTCCACGGTTGCCAATTTTTGCTGTTTAGCGCGTTGCTTGATAAACAGCGGGTCCACTTTATCAACCAAGATGTGCCGTTTTTGCATGACAGCTTCAGCTCGAGCTTCGGCAAGTGACATCACAGCACATTGGCCTAGTGTCATCTCACGGCGCTTGCCGTGCGCTGTGTAGCGTAAGAACCAAAATGATTTACCTGAATTGGGTACTGATAGGTATAGGCCTTCACCATCCGAATGTTTGCCTGGCGGCCCTTTAATTAAGGATTCTACTTTTTTAGCGGTAAGAGTGCCCATAACTTCCCCCAAAACAGTTGCTTACATAGCGGAGATTTACTCACCACTAGCCATGTTGGGAAGTCTAGCATACTCACCATATTACCCACCACTTTTATCTAGAAAGTGGTGGGTGTCTGTGGACTGTTATGGATGGTTTATTTAATTAAGTTGATGATTTTAATGCTATTTAATTGTTGTTTTGGACTATGTTGGATGCTATTCGATATTCTGGATCTGCTCGCGCATCTGCTCAATAAGCACTTTTAATTCCACCGCCGTATTGGTGATTTCGGTAGAAATCGCTTTGGACGACAAGGTGTTCGATTCGCGGTTGAACTCTTGCATCATAAAGTCCAGGCGTCTGCCGATGGCGCCGCCTTGTTTTAAGTGATGGCGGGTTTCTTTGATGTGCGCATCGAGGCGGTCGAGTTCTTCGGCCACGTCGGATTTTTGCGCCAAAAACACCATTTCTTGCTCGAGGCGATTTTGGTCCATGTCAGCTTTCATTTCCGCTAAGCGGCTGACGAGCTTGTCGCGTTGCCATTGCAGCGCTTGTGGCAAATGTTGCCGTAAGTTGGCGACATGGGTCGAAATTTGGTCTAAACGGTCGCGGATCAGTTGCTCGATTTGCGCGCCTTCACGGCCACGACCGGCTAAAAAGTCTTTGATGGCGACATCAAAACCTGCCAGCAGTTGTGCTTGCACGGCGTCTAAATCTTCTTCTTGGGCTTCAATCACACCCGGCCAGCGCAGAATATCCAGCACGTTTAATTGGGCTTGCGGGTTTTGCGCAGCAAGGGCTGAGGCGGCTTTCATCAGCTGGGCGGCGAAGGTGTCGTTGATGGCCAAATCGCCAGTTTGTTGCGCGGCGCTGTAACGCAGCATCACTTCGACTTTGCCGCGTTGCAAGCTTTGACGCAGTTTGTCACGCAGCATGCTTTCAAGGCCACGGAACTGCTCTGGCAGACGGAAATAAGTTTCTAAATAACGTTGATTGACCGAACGGATCTCCCACACGGCGTTGCCCCAATCGGCTTTAACTTCGTGGCGAGCAAAAGAGGTCATGCTGTGGATCATAGTGATATCCCAATCAAAAATACGGCGCCAACAGTGGCGGAAACCTTCGAGTATAACCACAAGCACTCGGCTTGGCGATATCTAGCCCTGATGGATGACCCGCTGCGGACAGCGCTGATTTTGACCGTCCTTTGTGGCGGGCATCGCCGCGTGGCGTGACACCAGAGCCAGAAAAGCCCTATAATCGACCATTCTTTTGTCGAATTTTCGATTCAACCACCGAGCCATTCATCGAGGTCACCATGCGTCCAAGCGGCAGAACCGCCAGTCAGATCCGTCCTATCAGCTTCACTCGCCATTTCACCGCACACGCCGAAGGCTCTGTGTTGGTTGAATTTGGCAACACCAAAGTGATTTGTACTGCGTCTGTGGAGGAGGGAGTTCCTCGTTTCATGAAAGGCCAAGGCAAAGGCTGGATCACCGCAGAATACGGCATGTTGCCACGCGCGACCCACACCCGGAACGACCGTGAAGCGGCGCGCGGTAAACAAGCCGGTCGTACCATGGAAATTCAACGTTTGATTGGTCGCGCACTGCGCGCTGCGGTGGATTTAACGCTGCTTGGTGAAAACACCATTACTTTTGACTGCGACGTGATCCAAGCCGATGGCGGCACACGCACCGCGGCCATTACCGGTGCTTGTGTCGCGCTGTGTGATGCATTAAACGGTATGCGCGCCAAAGGGTTAATCAAAACCAACCCTTTAAAATACATGGTTGCAGCAGTGTCTGTCGGTATTTACCAAGGTGAAGCCATTGCCGATTTGGAATATGTTGAAGACTCAGCCGCCGATACCGACATGAACGTAGTGATGACCGAAACCGGTAAAGTCATTGAAATTCAAGGCACGGCTGAAGCCGAGCCATTTAGCTTTGACGAAATGAACGACATGCTTGGCCTCGCCAAAGCGGCTATTCGTGAAATCATCGATGAACAAAAGAAAGTGTTAGCCTGAGGTTTTAAATGAAAGCGTTTCAACAAGAATTTATCGAATTTGCCCTGTCGCGTCAGGTGCTGAAGTTTGGTTCCTTCACGTTAAAATCGGGCCGCACCAGCCCATACTTTTTTAATGCGGGGTTGTTTAACACAGGCGGTGATTTGGCCAAGTTGGGCCGCTTCTACGCTGCAGCGCTGACCGACGCTGGCATTGCCTTTGACGTGTTGTTTGGCCCTGCCTACAAAGGTATTCCAATTGCAACCACCACCGCGGTGGCGCTTGCCGAGCATCACAATCACGATGTGCCTTATTGCTTTAACCGCAAAGAAGCCAAAACCCATGGCGAGGGCGGTAGTTTAGTGGGCTCGCCGCTCCAAGGCCGCATTATGCTAGTGGATGACGTGATCACCGCAGGCACCGCTATTCGCGAGTCGATGGAAATCATCAAGGCTCAAGGTGCCGAATTGGCGGGCGTGTTAATCGCGCTGGATCGCCAAGAACGCGGCCAAGGTGAACTGTCTGCCATTCAAGAAGTTGAACGTGATTTTGGCACCAAAGTTGTGTCGATCGTTGGTTTAAACGATTTGATCAGCTATTTAGAGGGCAAACCAGAATTAGCCGAGCATCTGGACGCGGTGCGGGCTTACCGCGCGCAGTATGGCGTTGCATAACACGCTGCTGCTCTGCGTAGCTTCAATGTTGAGTTAAGACTCTCTTCAGGCTAAGCTGCCAGTATCAACCATCTGAGGGCCAGTGACACTGGCCCTTAATCTATCAAATTGAATACACTCGTTTTTCAGTACAGTATTCGGAGTACAGCGTGATCAATAAACCCAACGGTGGCGGCATCGCCCGTATTTTTAAAGCGACCGAATGTTCTCGCAAAGGTCTCGTCGCCGCTTGGCGCTTTGAAGCCGCATTTCGTCAAGAAGCTATTCTGGCGATGTTGATGTTTCCGTTTTCGTTTTATTTAGCCAGTTCGACCGAGCATTGGGCTTTGTTGGTCGGCACTTTATTGTTGGTGATGATTGTTGAGTTGCTGAACTCCGCCATTGAAGCCTTAACGGATCGGGTCAGCTTAGAGCGCCACGAGCTCTCTGGCCGCGCCAAAGATATGGGCTCCGCTGCAGTGACCTTTAGCTTGTTGATCGTCGGTTTGGTCTGGGGCGTGGCAATTTATAATAAGTTTTTTGGGGGATGATGGGCACAGTAGCCCGTCTGCGTGGCGGGCTGTCGGTATTTGAGCGGTCGTTGACTTGCTTAAGGCAAGGATTGATGCACCCCAAATAAGCCGTGGCGTAACATTTCCCATTGGTTTCGAAAATCAGCATAAGGTGATTTAACGAAATCGGAACGTACAAACTGGTGAATTTTACCCTCCACCGTGGCCAGTAATAGGCTGGCCAAAGCGCCTTCATCACCACCGAGCGGTTTGCCTTCGCGAAGACGTCGTTCACGCAGGCACTGCTTTAGCTGTTGTTCAAGTTTATCAAACAGTTGGGTGATGCGTTCACGCAGACGTTCTTGTTCCCCTTGCAGCGCTTCCCCTGTTAACAAACGGCACATACCTGGGTTTTTCTCGGCAAATAGCAGCAAGTTCTGCACAATAAGTTGCACGCGGTGTTCGGCTTGTTTGTGTTTTTGCAAAATATCAAAGATGGTTTTTTGTAGGCTGTCTTCGATGTATTCGATTAAACCTTCAAACATCCGCGCTTTACTCGGAAAATGCCGATAAAGCGCGGCCTCAGAGACGCCCACATGCTCCGCTAATGCCGCAGTAGTAATGCGTTGACCTGGATTTTTTTCCAGCATCGCTGCAAATGCCTGCAGAATTTGCTCTTTTCGATTACTAGGGCGTGTTTGAGTCATATAGCTTATTGACGTCCGCTGTGGCCAAAGCCACCTTCACCGCGTTCTGAAGCATCGAAATCCTGCACAATGGAGAATTGCGCTTGCACGACCGGCATAAATACTAGCTGCGCGATGCGATCGCCTGGTTGAATCGTAAAGTCGCTCTGGCCACGGTTCCAGGTGGACACCATCAGCTGGCCTTGATAATCCGAGTCAATCAACCCAACCAAGTTCCCCAGCACGATACCGTGTTTATGGCCCATGCCTGAGCGCGGCAGAATGGTTGCACACAAGTTCGCATCACCGATATGAATGGCGATACCCGTTGGGATCAACACTGTTTGGCCCGGTTGCAGCGTCAGCGGTTCATCAAGAATGGCGCGTAAATCCAAACCGGCAGAACCCGGCGTCGCGTATTCCGGTAGCGGATATTCAGTGCCGATGCGAGGGTCTAAAATTTTTAACTCAATGTTTTGTTTCATGATAATGCTCAACAATTAATGAAATCAGGGCACTGGCCAACTCTGTTTTACTGCGACGGCCAAGCGGGTACTCTGCATTTTTGCTGTACACCGTCATTGCGTTATCGTCGCTGTTAAAGCCAAGGGCTGGGTCAGAGACATCATTGGCACAGATTAAATCTAAGTTCTTTTTCGCCAATTTTTGTTTGGCGTAGCTGTCGACTTGCTCGGTTTCTGCGGCAAAGCCCACCGTAAAAGGTCGCTGGCTGGTTAGCGCTGCGACGCTGGCAATAATGTCTGGATTTTTTACCAGTTTCAGCGTCAGGCCGTCTTCGTCGGCCGTCTTTTTCATTTTCTGGGTGGCCAAGTGGGCCATGCGAAAATCGGCAACAGCTGCGCAGCCAATAAAAATACCGTGTTGGGGTGCGTGTAGCATCGCTGCTTCGAACATGTCTTGGGCACTCACCACATCGATGCGTGTTACACCCGTTGGCGTTTTCAGTTGCACAGGGCCGCTTATCAAAGTCACATCAGCCCCTAACTCAGCAGCCGCTTGGGCGAGGGCGTAACCCATTTTTCCTGAACTGTGGTTACTGATATAGCGTACCGGATCTATGGCTTCCCGCGTTGGGCCTGCGGTAATGCAAAAGTGTAAACCTTTGAGTGGTCTAGGTTTTTCAAACAAATCAATCACAGCATCAACCAGTTGCAATGGTTCTAGCATCCGGCCCATGCCAACGTCACCACAGGCTTGCTCACCCGCTGCTGGGCCTAATATGTGAATATCTCGTGACTTTAAGGTTGCCAAATTGCTTTGAGTAGCTATGTTTTTATACATCTGCTGATTCATCGCTGGCGCTATGGCCAGCGGTGCCGCGCAGGCTAAGATGCAGGTCGTTAATAAGTCGTCGGCATGGCCGTGGGCGATTTTAGCGATGACATCAGCGGTCGCGGGGGCGACCAGGATTAAATCGGCCCAACGTGCCAACTCGATATGGCCCATGGCTGCTTCTGCGGCTGGATCTAATAACGATTGGCCGACTGGATGTCCCGATAACGCTTGTAAGGTTAAGGGGGTAATAAATTCGCTGCCGCCGTGGGTTAACACCACCCGCACGTCCGCGCCACGTTCTTTTAAGCGGCGGACTAAATCAGCGGCTTTATAGGCGGCAATGCCGCCACAAATCCCTAAAAGTATGTTTTTGCCAGCAAGGATGTTGTGCATAACCAAACCGTCTGCTTGAGAGAAGGCAGATAAGATACCACGAAACACAAGGACGTGAATCCATGGCTCTACGAGAGTTCCCCGTCGCGGAGCAACCGCGGGAAAAATTATTGCAGTTCGGTGCCCAAGCCTTGTCGGATAGCGAATTGCTGGCGGTGTTTTTAGGGCATGGCGTAGCCGGCCAAGATGTGGTGAGCCTATCGCGCCAGTTGTTAGCCGATTTAGGGGGTATTCGCAGCTTGTTTACGGCCAGTCGTCAGCAGTTTTGTCGACAGAAAGGTCTCGGGCTAGCTCGGTACGTCAAGACGCAAGCGGTTCTGGAATTGTGCCGCCGCTGTTTGTATCAAAATCTGCAGCGTGAAACCGTGTTTACCGAGCCCAGTCGTGTCAAACAATACCTGCAGTACTCACTTGGGTTTGAACAACGTGAAATATTTATGTTGCTGTATTTAGATAGCCAACATCGACTTATCAAAGCCGAACCCCTGTTTTATGGCACGATTGACGCATCTCCGGTGTATCCTCGTATTGTAGTTCAGAGCGCTTTAGCGCATAATGCGGCCGCCGTTATACTAGCTCACAATCATCCGTCCGGAGTTGCTGAGCCAAGTCGCGCTGACAGAGCGATAACGGAACGCCTGACCCAGGCTATGGCCTTGGTCGACATCAAGTTATTGGATCATTTTGTAGTCGGCGATACCGAGGTAATCTCGTTCGCAGAACGCGGCTGGCTGTAAGATCTGAAAGATCGTTCACGATCCTTGCATAAACTTGGGCAGAATTGCCTTGAGTTTTTTTGGCATATCGTGTATAAATTGCGCCCTTTCAGAAATCCGGCGTATTCTTCTTGGCCAGAAGAATAACGACAAGCTCGAGCTGAAGTAATTTTGGAGATACATTGACATGTCTAGAGTGTGCCAAATCACTGGCAAAGGTCCGATGGTAGGTAACCGTCGTTCACACGCCAACAACGCTACTAAGCGCCGTTTCCTGCCTAACCTGCAAACTCACCGTTTCTGGGTTGAAAGCGAAAACCGTTTTGTGACTCTGCGTCTGAGCACAAAAGGGATGCGTATCATCGATAAAAATGGTATCGATGCAGTATTAGCTGACCTGCGTGCAAACGGTCAAAAGGTCTAAGGAATTAACAAATGCGCGATAAAATCCGTTTAGTTTCTTCTGCTGGTACAGGCTTCTTCTACACTACTGATAAGAACAAGCGCACCATGCCAGAAAAAATGGAAATCAAAAAATTCGATCCTAAAGTGCGTAAGCACGTGATTTTCAAAGAAGCGAAAATCAAGTAATCGAAAGATTTCTGTCAAACAAAAACCCGGTTCTGCCGGGTTTTTGTTTTTTTGCATTCTGGAATATGCTGTACGCGGCTCACGTCAAGTCGGCTTGGGTTGTGGAACACTGAACAATAAAGCATTGAATTGATTGGTTATAGCGAAGGAGAGTACTGTGAGATTAACTCGACGCGGCTGGAATAATGTCATTGTGTTTGGCGTGTTAACGCTGTTTGTCTTGTTTTACATCGTGCCGCATGTATTAAAGGGCAAATCTGACTTACCCACCCAGCTAATCTTGCCACATCAGCAGTATCTCGAATATCGTTTTCCCGCCGCTAAGCTTACCAATGTCGCTGGCGTGTGGCAGTTTATGCCATCTCGTCCGCTGGCGGTGGACCCTGTGATGCAAGCATGGCAAAGGTTACAGCTGCCAAGTGCTTTGCCCGATGCGCCGTTGGCTGCGGTGGTCTGCCAGGTGGAGTTGGTTGTATCGGGTCAAGCGGAAAACTTACGGGTTCAGTTAAGTACAGGCACAGATGGAGATTATCTGCAGGTTGGCAACGCCTGGTATCGGTTGTCGGATTTGTTACTCAATCAGTTATGTCCTGTGTCGCTCAGACAATAGCCTTTCCCATGCATATTGGAGTTTGTAATGCCTGAATTACCAGAAGTAGAAGTGTCTCGTTTGGGGATTGAGCCTTATTTAACTGGAGCCGTATTAAAAAAAGTAGTTGTGCGCCAACCTCAGCTACGTTGGCCGGTGCCAACTGAAATATCCCAGCTAAAGAATGAACCTATTTTAGCGGTGAAGCGTCGAGCCAAATATTTATTGATTGAGTTACCAAGCGGCAGCATTTTGATTCATCTAGGAATGTCTGGGCATTTAAAAGTTCTAGATGCGACTGCGGCGGCTGAAAAACATGATCATGTGGATTGGCTGTTGGACAATGGCAAGTTGTTGCGACTGAATGATACTAGGCGGTTTGGCGCCGTATTGTGGCAGGATCATCAGCACCCTCATGAATTGTTGCAGAGTCTTGGACCAGAACCTCTGACCGCCGAGTTCACCGCTGAGCATCTATTTGCTTGTTGTCAAAAGCGCAGCGCTGCTATCAAGTTGGTGTTGATGGATAACCATGTCGTCGTGGGCGTTGGAAATATTTATGCCAATGAGGCGTTATTCAAAGCCCAGATTTTGCCAACAAAACCGGCCAAAACGCTGACCTTGGCGCAATGCGCAGTACTGACTGATGTCGTCAAGAAAACTCTCGCGCATGCAATTGCACAAGGGGGGACGACGCTTAAAGATTTCAGTCAGGCGGACGGTAAACCGGGCTACTTCAAACAAGAATTATTAGTCTACGGACGCGGTCAACAACCATGCGTGACCTGTCAAACCCATCTAGTTGAGATAAGACTTGGCCAGCGTAGTACAGTGTTTTGCCCGAATTGTCAGGGATAACTCTTTTCAGAGGGTTGCTTAACCAACGTCCACCGTCTAACAGCAGATGGCGGAGCAAGCATACTCCGCCATCTCAACGTTACTTTTGAGTTTTATTTAACGCTTGTAACATTTCGATTTGGCTGGCAGATAAACGGATCACGCTGCCTGGATAGGGCCGACCACCCGGGTAATCCCATTCTTTCGGACGAGATTCCGACACGATTTCGCGAAAACTATTACACACTTTCATCGAAGGTTTAGTCCCTAGTTTACGTGCGTACGCGTTTAAATAGTCGTTCGATACCCCCTCGTTTGATAACAAACAGTATCCTTCAGTCGAGTACACAACTTCGTCAGAATCATCCCCAGCAAATGCAGTAGGCGCAGTTAACAGGCAGGTAAACAGAGCGATGGCGGTCAACTTCTTCATATTTTTCCTCTTGTTATAGTTGGCAAACAAAGTTTGCGTCTTTTTAACCCTAGCTGAACAACCACAAGATGCCAGTTTTAGAAAGGTTAAATTTTCTGTATTACCTTGCTGCATTTGCACTTTGGTTATAAACTGCCGGCCAAAACCAAGGGGTGCGAAAGCTGAGATGCCGTCAGGCAAACCCTTAGAACCTGATCCGGGTCATACCGGCGGAGGGATGGTCGTATTTACTTCCTAGCTGCGCGCATGATCCGTTTTTCCTCGGAGTATTTATATGTCGCGTCTTGCTGCGTTTTCATTTTCTCTTCTTACCCTTGCATGCCACAGTGCCTTTGCTGCTAAGGCCGATTCCTCTGCGATTGAGGCCATCGAAGTTCGTGGTGATTTCCATCGGCAAAATTTGCAAAAAATTCCAGGCAGCATCGCGGTGCTGAGTCAAGATGAGCAAGCTCGTCAAGCTGCTCAGCATTTGGATGATCTTTTAAACTCAGTTCCTAACTTAAACTTCACGGCAGGTGCGTCTCGCGGTCGTTTTTTACAAATGCGTGGCATCGGCGAGCGCAGCGAATTTGTTGATAGCATCAACCCGTCGGTGGGGGTGTTGGTTGATGGTATTGATTACTCAGGGCTTGGTGTATTGAGCCTTGCCGATAATCAGCAACTCGAAGTATTCCGTGGCCCAGAAGCCACGCGCTTTGGCGCTAACGCCTTGGCTGGTATGCTAAATCTTACCACCGAAGATGCCTCACAGAGCACTGAAGGTAGCTTGCAAGTTACGCGCGCGAACTATGATAGTTTTGCTTGGGCCGCCGTTGCCAATACACAAGTCACCGATCGCTGGGCAGTCCGCGTTGTGGCCGACGGTCAAACGTCAGATGGATTTATCTACAATAAGTATTTACGCCGTGACGACACCAATAATATTCAAGAGCGCAACTACCATCTAAAAAGTCGTGTTGAGCTAACGGGTGATTTGACGCTTGATGTCATTATCAACCGCCACGATATCGACAATGGCTACGATGCGTTTTCGTTGGACCGCGATAGGTCAACGTTATCCGACCAACCAGGTCGTGATGCACAAGACGTGTGGACAGGTGCGATCAAAGCAAACTACCGTGGTTGGGCATTTGCCGATAGCCAGACGCAGTGGAGTATGGTGGGTGCTGACACCTCCTACGGCTATGACGAGGATTGGGCTTACACTGGGATACATCCCGATGAATACAGTTCAGAAGATTTGTACCTGCGTGATCGCCAGTTGTGGAGTGTCGATCAGCGATTTACCAGCAAAAACGCGGCAGAATCGGATTGGACTTTTGGACTCTACGCCTCGGATCTTTCGATTGACCTAACACGCAAATACACGTATCTCGATCAAGACTTTACCAGTGAGTTTTCTCGTCAGAATACCGCCGTATATGGTGAGCATGCACAATCGCTCGGTTCTGACTTGACCTTCACCTATGGTGCACGTGCTGAACGTTATCAAGCGGATTATGTCAGCAATGGTTTTAGCAAGGACACCGACTATTGGATGTGGGGCGGTAAAGTTAGCCTTGCCTATCAAGTTACAGCCAATACCCAAGTGTATGGCTTGGTGTCGCGCGGTTATAAAGTTGGCGGCGTGAACGGTGAAGCCGTCTCGGAAAGTAAAAATAGCAAATTCGGCGCTGATATCCGGCAGTTTTTGGATAAAAAATCAGAGTTTTCACCAGAATATCTGTGGAATGCGGAATTTGGTGTCAAAGGGATCAGCCTGGATCAGAAATTAGTCAGTCGTGTTGCTGCGTTTTCGATGTGGCGTGACGACATGCAGTTAAAAGCCTGGTTGCGTCAAGGTACTAAGTTTGTTGGTTACATTGATAATGCCAGTTCTGGTCGTAATTATGGCTTAGAGATGGACAATAGTTACCAGCTGCTTGAGTCGCTGCGTTTGATCGTCAATGCCGCTTGGCTAGAAAGCTCGATGGACGGTTTTGTCACCAAAGCAGGGGTTGATCAATCTGGTCGTGACCAAGCGCAAGCACCAAAGTGGCAATTCGGCACCGGGTTTGATTGGCAAGCGCTGGATGCATTGTCGCTGTCGCTACAATTAAATCGCAAGGCCGGTTATTTTTATTCCGATTCTGATGATATTCGAGCGCAGGCGGTGACGCTGATGGCGCTGAATGTACGTTACCAGCTTGAGAATACCAGCGTGACGTTGTGGTCACGAAACTTGTTGGATAATACGTACGGCGTTCAAGGCTTTTTCTTCGGCAATGACCCACGCGATGGTTACAGCGATCATCTGTATGAACAATTGGGTGAACCGCGTCGTATTGGTGTTACGGTAAAAGTTCAGTTCTAAGGAGCGCGAGATGAAGTTATCTGTCGAGATCAGCAAGTATCCGCTGACCACTGAGTATATCGAACCTATCAAAGGGTTCATTGAAGAACTGAATAAAGAACACGAGATGCTCGTGATCACCAACACCATGAGCACCCAGCTTTTTGGTGATTATGATGTGGTGATGGCAGCGTTGCAGCGTTGCATTCGGTGGTCATTCGAACGCTACGGCAAAGTGGTGTTCGTGTGTAAGTTTTTACATGGTGATCTGCGGCCATGACCGACCTGTGGCAACAAGTTGTTAGCCAATGGCAGTTGCAAACAGGCATTGAACTGTTAGCAACTGCGTTAGCCCTGAGTTATACCGTGTTGGCAATCCGCCACAGTTTGTGGTGTTGGCCCGCGGCGTTACTGAGTACGCTGCTCACTATTCAAATCATGTTGCATGCAAACTTGATGACGGATGCTTTGTTGCAGTTGTATTACGCAGGGATGGCATTGTATGGCTGGTGGAACTGGTATCAACTGCGTCAGCACAGCGAGGATGCCAAGCCAGTGGTCGAGTGGGGGGCGCGTCAACACGTCAAACTTATTGCAGTAACAACGGCGATAGGCGCGGTGTTGGGATATCTGATGCAGCAGTTTACCAGCACAGATTTTGCCTATCTGGGCGCGCAAATCACCTGCTTTGCAGTACTTGGTACTTACCTCACTGCGCGTAAAGTTGTCTCCAATTGGTTGTATTGGGTGGCGATCGATGCTGCGTCCATCTACATGTATTTGCAAAAAGATTTGTATTTTTTCAGCGCGCTTTTTGTTATATACACCGTGATAGCAGCATTGGGATACTTGGCATGGCGCAACAGCTACCAACAACAGCAACTGAACGTCAAATCTGGCATCTTTGCCAACGGTTAGAGTTTTTCGCCAACCATGTGCCGCTAGCCTTACAAAAGTTAGCGGCCAGTTCTACCAATGACAACTACTATGTGCATACCCAACGTGGCCATTATTTGGTTCGGCATTATCGACCGAATGTGGCTGGGGTATGTCGTCAACAAGAATTACGTTGCCAGCATGCCGCCGCTGCGGTTGGCATTGCGCCAGCGCCTTTGTGTCTGAATAACCATCAGCGGATTTTAATCAGTGATTTTATCACGCACTCACGTCATTTTTCGTGGGAATTGCATCATGCTGAATTTGCCCAGTTGGTTGAAAAATTGACCCGATTACACAAGCTCAAAGTACAAACCCCGGTGCTGGACACTGCAGCGTATTTGGCTGAGTTACGACAGAAAGGTCAGGCCGTCTGGCAGCGAGAGGACCAAGACGCTTGGCTATGTTTGCAGTGGGCTAGCGCACAACTGGCGCAGTTGCCGATTGATCAAGTGCTTTGTCATATGGATTTGCACAGTGGCAACATTTTGTTGCAACACCATCAGCTGTGGTTGATTGATTATGAATATTGTCAGCGAGCGGATAGTTGTTTTGATTTAGCGGCCTTGGTGCTTAATCTCGAACTTAACAGCCAAGAGCAACAGCGTTTGTTGGATCTGTATTTACAATATCGACCTCAAGCGAATGTCGCAGTGTCAGAGCGCTTGTATTATTGCAAATTGTTGTATTGTGGATTTTGTTGGTTGTGGTATCGATCATTGCCAGACGCTGTAGATAAAACACGATTGGCACGACAAACCCTGCTGCAACTTGCGCAGCATCCATTAGACGTGCCGTCGTCTTTGGTTTTATAAACCACCCAGTCGTTGTGCTAACACCTTATAACGTTTGACGTCTTCTTCCTCGAACATCGGTTTGCCTGCATCATCCTTCGCGGCAGGTACCAGTAAATTTTCGCGTGCTAATCGTTCGACGCGGATATCTTGTATTCCTAAAAATGCTGCCACTTCGTTAACTGTCATCAGTGCCATGGTCATATCCTGTTTTGATGGTAGGTCTACCAACTATGAACCATTTTCCGTCAATTGTGCAAATCCCTGATGCAACATGCAGAACGTTTCAGCAATTTTTAGCCTGTTTTCACTATCAAGTTTACTCAGGCAGCGTCTGCAACCCCCACCCAAGTTAACGTGATAACCATTTGGGGTCGGGGTTTTCAGGTTTTGCATTGAGACTAAACTCGTGACTAGCGGTAGACAAAACACGCTAAATCTGGCTATATCCTTATAGATATTTGCAATACACTGAATAATTGATTGAGATCTAAAGTAAAAGTAATCATTCATGCATCTTGCATTGACATGTCAGTCTTAGTAGTCGCTTAGGCGAAACTTGTGGAGGGGAATTATGCAGCCTACCAGTATACCGTTGGCGATGTATCATAACTTTCTTGGTAGTGCACCAAGTTGGTATAAGTTAGTCATTATTGCGTTCATGTTTATCAACCCGATGTTGTTCGTGCAAAACCCCTATGTTGCAGGTTGGGTTCTGGTCATCGAGTTTATCTTCGCGTTAGCCATGGCATTAAAGTGCTATCCATTGTTGCCTGGTGGTTTGTTAGCTATTCAAGCAGTTGCGATGGGGATGACCAGCCCTGATCGAGTGATGCACGAAGTGACGGCGAACATGGACGTGGTTTTATTGCTGGTATTTATGGTGGCGGGTATTCATTTTATGAAGGACTTACTGCTGCTGGTATTTACCAAGTTAATGATTAAAATACAGACCAAAATCGGTATTTCGTTTGCATTTTGTCTAATGTCAGCATTTTTATCTGCATTTCTTGATGCACTCACAGTGATCGCTGTGGTGATAAGTGTTGCACTTGGTTTTTATTCTATTTATCACAAGGTTGCCTCAGGCAAACAATCCCATGACAGTCATGACCATTCTGTTGATCATGAGTTGCCAGATTTAAGTCGTTCGGATTTAGAGACGTTCCGTGGTTTTTTACGAAACATCCTGATGCATTCAGGCGTCGGCACTGCATTAGGTGGCGTTTGCACCATGGTGGGTGAGCCGCAAAACTTAATTATCGCCAATGCGATGAGTTGGAATTTCACCGAGTTTGCGCTGCGAGTTGCCCCGGTGAGTATTCCTGTGCTTTTTGCAGGGTTGCTGACGTTGTTAATTGTTGAAAAACTGAAATGGTTTGATTTTGGTTACGAATTGCCGGCGTCGGTACGGCAAGTCTTGTTGGCATATGACCATGAACAAAAGCAGAAGTTGACAGCCGTGGTGCGTGCCAAGTATTTGGTGCAGACGGTGATCGCGGTCTTGTTGATTGTATGTCTAAGCCTGCATGTTGCCGCTGTAGGTCTTATTGGCTTAATGGTCATCATTCTGGCAACAACCTTCACTGGGGTGAATGACGAGCATTCGATTGGCCATGCGTTTAAAGAAGCCTTACCATTTACTGCACTCTTGGTTGTGTTTTTCGCCATTGTAGGTGTCATTATTGACCAGAATCTGTTCAAGCCTGTGATTGATTGGGTATTAACTTTCCAAGGTATTGAACAATTAGGCGTGCTGTTCTTAGCCAATGGTTTGTTATCCATGGTCAGCGATAATGTGTTCGTTGGTACTGTTTACATTAACGAAGTGAAAAATGCCTGGATGGCGGGCCACGTGACTCGCGACCAACTGGAGTTTTTAGCGATTGCGATTAATGCCGGTACCAATTTACCAAGTGTCGCGACACCAAATGGCCAAGCAGCATTCTTGTTCCTGTTAACCAGTGCTATCGCTCCACTCGTTCGTTTGTCCTATATGCGAATGGTTGTGATGGCTTTACCTTACACCTTAGTGTTAACCGTCGTTGGGTTGTTTTGTACTGTGGAAGTGTTGCCACACTACACGAACTGGATGTTAGAGATGGGGTATTTAGTCAACCACGACCCCGCTTTAACAACACCTGTTTCGGGTCACTAAGTCTCAAGTTGATTTACTTCACATCCCCCGGCACATGCTGGGGGATTTTTTTTACACGGATGGTCAAGCACAGGTGGGCAAGGGCAGTACAGTGTCTGAAACCTGCATGGGTATGCTTTTAGAGGGCGTTCTTAAGTTGTCTAGACTAGTGCTGTAGAAGCTTAGAGCGGCGCTCACAGCGCGCGAGGAGCCCTAAACAGCATTGCTACCTTAGCTAACAGAGGCGCAGTGCAGGATGACGTCACTTCAGCAACTTAAAACCGCCAGTTTATTGGTGGAGGGGGGGAGGATGTTACTCCTCATCAAACCCATTACGAATTAAACCAACCACAGCCGCTAACGCGAGCTCAGCTTGTTCACCTGAAGTTACCACATCTAAGCTTTTACCTTTGCTGCTCGCAAGCATCAAGAGCGCGAGAACGCTACTGGCGTCGGCAACCCGTCCTTCTTGATGTAATTCGATACGCGCATCAAATTGTTGGCACAATTGAACCAGCTTGGTGGCGGCACGGGCATGCAATCCTAATTGATTGACGATAGTGACGGTATCTCGAAAGTTATTTTCCATGGTGACGGATCAATTCCCTATGACGGATCTGTACATCTTCTCGCAATGCTTTAAAGCTTTCTGCTAAACGTTCCACGATATACACAGAGCGATGCTGGCCACCGGTGCAACCTATCGCTATGGTTAAATAGCTGCGATTGTTCCGCTCAAGTTGCGGTAACCAGGTATTAATAAAGCTATTGATTTGCCATGTATATTTAGCAACCGCAGGTTGCGCTTCCAAATAATCTTTAACAGGTTGGTCTAAACCGGTCAGAACTTTTAACTCGGGTTCCCAATGTGGGTTGGGTAAAAATCGGGCATCAAACACATAATCAGCATCTTTCGGGATGCCGTACTTAAAGCCAAACGATTCAAACAGGATCACCAAGCGACCTGTTTTTTGGCCCAAAATACGCTCGCGTAGCTGTTCAGCCAGCTGGTGGACGTTCAACTCAGTGGTATCAATATACAAGTCGGCACGGCTGGAAATAGGGTCCAGCAATTGCTGCTCGCGTTGGATGGCTTCATCCAGCGACATCGCCTGATGCGACAGTGGATGCAAGCGGCGCGTCTCACTAAAGCGTTTAATTAAACTGGTGTGGTCGGCATCGAGATAAAGGATCGTCAGCTCCACTTTGCGCGGTAAATACGACAGGATTTCGGTGAGTTCTTCTGGGTCTTGAGGCAAATTACGCACGTCGATGCTGACCGCGACGCGTTCATATTGACCCATAACCGCGTTAGCGAGCGTTGGCAGCAGGTTGACTGGAATATTATCAACACAGTAGTAGCCCAGATCTTCCATTACCCGTAGTGCGACCGATTTCCCTGAGCCTGAGCGACCGCTAACAACCAGAAGTTTCATGAATGTGCTGTCGCCTCCGCTTGCGCAACCAATAATTGATACAGTTCGTCGTCGGTTTTGGTATGTCGGATTTTGCGAGTAAAGTCTTTTTGACTGAGCAAACGAGCAATACCAGACAAAGTTGTTAAATGCGTTTGGCATTGATTTTCTGGGATTAAAATCGCACAGAAAATATCAACCGGTTGGTTATCGATGGCATCAAAGCTTATACCGTCCTCACTGACCACAAAGATCAATACTGGCGATGTAATATCTTTCATTTTGCCATGCGGGATGGCGATGCCTCCACCGATGCCGGTAGAGCCTAGTTTTTCACGCGCGGTGAGCGCTTCAAACACCGTTGTTTCAGCTAATTGGGGTTGGGATTGATGGGCAAGCTCAGCAATGTACTCGAGAATGCGTTTTTTGCTATTAAAAAGGACCGCACTTTTCGTGCAGTCCTTGGTCAACATGGTGCTTAGGTTCATAGTTGGCAATTAATGACGAGAAATTTTCTCTTTATGTTTAATGACTTGCCGATCCAGTTTATCAATTAACTGATCAATTGCAGCATACATATTTTCATCTTCACATTGGGCGAACACTTCACCCCCATTGAGATGCAATTTGGCTTCGGCGATTTGCTTTAATTTTTCGACGTTGAGAATAACATGCACGTTGTTGATGTGATCGAAGTGTCGCTCCAATTTTGCAAACTTGCTGTCCACGTAGTCTTTCAGTGCTTCAGTAATTTCGACATGACGACCAGTTAAGTTGATTTGCATACGCTTTTCCTTCTTTGATGAGCACTTTATTAAAGCAAGCTCTTTCGCTGATTTGACGGCGGAATAAACAAGGCTTCGCGATACTTGGCGATGGTACGCCGTGCTACGTTAATACCTTGCTCAGAGAGGATCTCTGCCATCCGGCTATCACTGAGCGGTTTTGCCGGATTTTCCGCTGCCACCAATTTCTTGATAAAGGCACGAATTGCTGTGGAGGAGCATTCTCCGCCACTGTCTGTACTTACATGACTAGAGAAGAAGAACTTAAGTTCAAAAATTCCTCGGGGTGTATGCATATATTTTTGCGTGGTAACCCGCGAAATTGTTGATTCATGCATACCGACCATCTCCGCAACATCATTGAGCACCATAGGTTTCATGGCTTCTTCACCATGCTCAAAAAATGCTTGCTGTTGTTGCACAATACAATTGGCCACTTTTAACAACGTCTCGTTTCGGCTCTCTAAACTTTTCAGAAACCACTTGGCTTCTTGTAGATGGGAGCGAATAAACTGACTATCCGATGAGTTACGCACTTGACGCGACATCGCGGCATATTGTTCGTTGATGCGGATTTTGGGGAACGCGTCGGGATTTAACTCAACCACCCAGCGACCTTTCACCTTTTTCACTGAGACATCAGGAATCGTATATTGCTGCTCTTCGCGAATGACGTCAGCACCAGGTCGAGGATTCAGACTGTGGATTAACCGCATCACTTCGCGCAACTCATCTTCTTTGAGTTTAGTCACACGCATCAAAGAACGGAAATCCCTATTCGCTAAAAATTCGCTATGAAATTGAATTACATCACGAGTTTCGCGTAAAAAAGGTGTATTGGGGTCAAATTGTTTTAATTGGATTAATAAACATTCTTGGATCGACCGCGCAGCAACCCCCACAGGATCAAACAGTTGAATACGTTTGATCACAGCTTCGACTTCATCAGCCTCGACATCATCGAGCCCAAGAGATTCTAAAATTTCTTCGGCACTGATGGTCAATAAACCATTTTCGTCGACGGCTTCAATAATAATTTCGGCAATAGCGCGGTCGGTGTCACTAAAGGGTGTTAATTGCATCTGCCAACGCAAATAGTCTTGCAAGGTCTCTGTGGTTTCACCTTGGAACACCATGTCGTCATCCACTGGCGTGGTACCGGCTACTGGGGCGGCGCTGACCATGTCATCCCAAGTGCTGTCTAATGGCAAATCTTCTTTGATGTTTTGTTCGGTGAGGGCGTCGCTAGTATCTTGGATTTCTGGTTCTGAATATTCGTCGGTATGAACTTGTTCTGAGGAGTCGGCCAAGTCACGTTCTAACGAGAGTGTTGATTCACTGGCACTAGCGCTCGTGTCGTTGCCAAATTCTTCTTCCATTTCTAACAGCGGATTGGCGTCCAGTGCTTCTTGGATCTCCTGCTGCAATTCAATGGTCGACAACTGCAGCAATTTGATTGCTTGCTGCAATTGCGGAGTCATTGTGAGTTGCTGACCAAGCCTGAGCTGTAACGATGGCTTCATGGACGTCCTGTTGCTCCTGACAACCTAAATACGGTTTTTTGCTAACTATAGCCTGAATTGATCCCCGAGGTACACATCCCGTACCTGCTGATCGGCTAATACTTCGGCAGGTGAACCGGCAGCTATCAGATTGCCGTGGCTAACAATATACGCAATTTCACATACATCGAGGGTTTCGCGCACGTTATGGTCAGTGATTAACACTCCAATCCCACGATTGCGAAGGTGTTGAATGATCTTTTTGATGTCGAGCACTGAAATAGGATCGACTCCCGCGAAAGGTTCATCCAACAAGATAAATGCTGGATTTGCTGCTAAAGCGCGAGCAATCTCCACGCGGCGGCGTTCGCCACCGGACAGACTCATGCCAAGGCTGTTTCTGATATGAGTAATATTGAATTCATCCAGCAGTTCGTCGGCGGTCGCTTCTTGTTGCTCACGGTTTAAATCTTTGCGTGTTTGCAAAATCGCCATCAAGTTTTCCCACACGCTGAGCTTGCGGAAAATAGAGCTTTCTTGAGGCAGATAACCGATACCAAGCCGAGCTCGAGCGTGAATGGGCTCATGGGTAATATCATCATCGCCCAAGGTGATAAGGCCTTTATCGGAGGGGACCAGTCCTACAATCATGTAAAACGTTGTAGTTTTACCTGCACCATTGGGACCTAACAAACCGACGATTTGACCCGCGTTCACTTCAAGGCTGACATCTTTGACAACTTGACGGCCTTTGTAGCTTTTCGCCAGATGGGCAGCACGCAACGTTCTCACTTAATTCCCTCAGGTGTAAAGATAGTAATGACGCGGTCGGTTTCTTTGCCGCTTTCTGCCGATAATTGTTGCTTGTCTAAGTCGTAAACAATCCGAGCGGATTGCACCAACGAACCGCTCTGGGTAATTTCGGCTTTGCCTGTTAGTGTTAAGGTGCGGTCGGCAACGTTATAGCGAATTTCCTCAGCACTGGCTTGAATAGGTTTGTCACCATCCAGCAGTTGGGAATAGACCGCAGGTGTACCTTGGGCGATAAAGACTTCTTTGCCATAACCGGCGGAGCGGTCCACAGTTAACTTTTCGGCTTTGATTTCCAGCGAGCCCTGCTTGACCGAGACATTGCCAGAATACACCAGCATTTGGTCTTTGATCGACGCATCGGTGCGCGCGGCATCGACGTGGATGGGCTCTTTCATGTCGGTGGACTTGGCCACTGCGCCGATGCTGAGCAGCATAGACAGCAAAAGCACTGCGTTAATTTTTTGCATGTTGATATACCGTACCCTGATGCTTAAACAGCTGCATTTTTTGCGAGACTAAATCTGCGCGAATGCCCTTGCCATCGATAATAAAACCTTGTCCTAAGATTTTGACGGGTTGTTGTGTTTGTAAGATCTGGGAGTCTAAAGCCATTTCCAACTGCTGTGACTGAATTTTTCGAAATAATTCGTCGCTGTGCAGGTTTTCGACTTCAACATTTTGTTCCAAAATGACACGATTCCCTTCAAACCAGACCCCTTGTTCACTGGTCGCTTGCCAGCGTGGTGTTTGTTGATCAAACAACGTAAATGCAGGTCGCTCGAATTGAACCTGTTCGAGTTGGTTGAAAAATAGCATTTGGCTTGCGGCCACTTTGCTAATCCGTTGGCCGTTCGCGTCGTAACTGGTTTGGGTCACATTGTAGGCGATGTAATCAGGCACTAACTGGTTTGGGCCCGAACGAGGCGCATCAGGCTCAGCCATATCAAACCAACCATACAATACAGCGGCACAAATAATAATCAGAGCTAGCCAAAACAGTTGGCGAATCATGTACTGCTTCCGTTAAAGCTTAAGAATTTATCTTGGGCGATCAGTAACAGATCGCACAACTCACGCACAGCACCGAAGCCACCAGGTCTAGCAGTCACTAGGTTGGCATGTCGGCACAACCAAGGATGGGCGTCTTGAACGGCTACACTCAGTCCGACATGCTGCATCACGCTCCAGTCTGACAAATCATCACCTAAATAGGCAACCTGTTGCGGTTGGAGCTGTAATTTCGTCAACAGTTCCTCAAAGGCCGGTAGTTTGTTCTCTTGCCCTTGGTAGATGTGTTGCACTGTTAACGATGCCATCCGCGAGGCAACAATTTGCGAGTGACGTCCAGTGATAATGGCGACTTCGATGCCTGCTTGGCGAAGAGCTTTGACACCGTATCCATCTCGGGTGTGAAAGGCTTTCAGTTCTTCGCCGGTATTTCCCAGATATATTCTGCCGTCGGAAAAAACGCCGTCGACATCAAAAATCACTAAACGAACCTGACGTGCTTGGTCGAGTAAGTCCTTGGCAATGGGCTGGTACAACTCTTGATATAGCGACATCAAATGACTCCAGCTTTGAGCAGGTCATGCATATTAAATGCACCGATAGGCACACGTTGTTCATCAACCACCAATAGCGCATTGATTTTTTTCTTTTCCATGATTTGCAATGCTTCTGCAGCCAACATCTGTGGCTGAACAGTGACGCAATTGGCCGTCATGACGGCTTTGATCGGCGTATTATGGATATCCAAACGTTGGTCCAGCACACGCCTTAAATCGCCATCAGTGAAAATACCACAGAGTTGGCCACTAGAATCGGTGATACCGGTCATGCCTAAGCCTTTTTTACTAATCTCGAGTAGAGCTTCAGGCAAGCTAGCTCCGGCATCGACCAGCGGGATTTGTTCACCCGTATGCATGATATCGCAGATCCGAAGTAGCAAACGACGGCCGAGGCTGCCACCTGGGTGTGACAACGCAAAATCATCGGCAGAAAAGCCTCGGGCTTCCAACAAGGCCACGGCCATCGCATCACCCATCGCTAACGCGGCGGTGGTGGATGCTGTGGGGGCTAACCCCAACGGGCATGCTTCTTGTTGCACTGACACTTGCACATGGACAGTGGCGTGACGAGCTAATGTTGATTGAGGATTGCCTGTCATGGCAATCACAGGGATATCCAAACGTTTAAGCACTGGCAGTATTTTCAAGACTTCGTCAGTTTCGCCTGAGTTTGACAGTGCTAACACCACATCGTTGGGCGTGATCATGCCCAAATCGCCATGACTTGCTTCACCTGGATGGACAAAAAATGCAGGACTACCGGTCGATGCCAAGGTTGCTGCAATTTTATTACTGATATGGCCGGATTTACCCATTCCAATGACCACGATACGGCCTTTGCACTCAAACATCAGCTTGCAAGCATGTTCAAAATCAGCGTTGAGGTAGTGCTGCAATTGGGCAATTGCGTTGCTTTCAATGTCGAGGACTCGGCGTGCGACAGCGCGATAATCAACCATGCGGCAGGTGCTCCAGCGGTAAAGATGCTTAACAGGTGATACCATTAAGCTGAAATTCAGTTTCGGCCCCGAAAATACGCTGTTTATGTCTGTTGTTCTTGCTTCAGCGCTAATTTTCTACAGAAGTTGGCATTTTCCTGATTCTGCAGCGTAAAAGCAAAAAAAACTGGTTTCTTTCGGATTTAGCGAAAAGTTGCAACTCATTATTACAATTTTTGTGCATGTTTAGCGTTCAAAAAAAGAGTAGAATATTCATTCTATATTTTTGTGTAGTTGCCAGCTGATTCGGTGAACTTTATAGTGCGCGCGCTTTTTGGTCTGTCTCGCAGTTTGACCAGCCAGTTGCATTCAGTGAATTCGAATATAAGTGAGAGAGACGTGGGGTTGGATAATCCACTGGTTGATATCCAGAATTTAACATTCCGCCGAGGCGATCGTGTCATCTATCAAGACATGAGTATGCAATTCGCCCGTGGCAAAGTCACAGCCATTATGGGGCCTAGTGGCATAGGTAAGACGACCTTGTTGCGTTTGATCGGTGGGCAATTAAAGCCTGACCATGGCGCGATTTTGTTCGATGGCGAAAATATTCCCACCTTGTCTCGGCCAGATTTGTATCGCGCCCGGCAAAAAATGAGCATGTTGTTTCAAAGCGGCGCTCTTTTTACCGAGATGACGGTGTTTGATAATGTCGCATTTCCGATCCGTGAACACACCAAACTCTCTGAAGACATCATTCGTCTGATGGTGTTGATGAAGTTGGAAGCTGTGGGTTTGCGTGGTGCCCGAGATCTTTATCCATCTGAGCTATCGGGTGGTATGGCCCGCCGAGCCGCCTTGGCGAGGTCTATTGCATTAGATCCGCAATTGATTATGTATGACGAGCCTTTCGCCGGTCAGGACCCTATTTCCATGGGCGTGATTGTTCGATTAATCAAGTCACTCAACGATGCGCTGGGTCTGACGTCTATCGTGGTATCCCATGACGTGGACGAAGTGATGAGTATCGCCGATTACGTGTATGTGGTGGCGGATAAACGCGTCATTGGGCATGGCACGCCGGAACAGTTGCGTCAGCATGAGTCGCCGCTGGTGCAACAATTCCTTAAAGGGGAAGCGGATGGTCCGGTTCCCTTTCATTTCCGTGCGGCCAATTATGCCGACGAGTTGTTGGAGATGTCGCGCTGATGTTGCATAAAATAGAACAAATTGGCGCGGCCACTTTAGATTTGTTATCAGGGCTTGGCCGTGCAAGCTTGATGCTGGCTGGCGCTTTGATGGGGCGGCCACGGCCTATCAAAGCTTGGCCGCTGTACATGAAACAGCTGTATGTGGTGGGTGTCCAGTCACTAGTGATTATAGTGGTATCGGGCTTGTTTATCGGTATGGTCCTAGCGCTACAGGGCTATACCGTATTGGCGAAGTTTGGTGCGGAGCAGATGTTAGGGCCGCTGGTCGCGTTGAGTTTGCTACGTGAACTTGGGCCAGTGGTGACAGCACTGCTATTTGCTGGTCGGGCAGGAAGTGCCTTAACCGCAGAAATCGGCTTGATGAAAGCCACTGAGCAGTTGTCATCGATGGAAATGATGGCCGTTGACCCATTACGTCGCGTGATCGCTCCGCGTTTTTGGGCTGGTGTCATCAGTATGCCACTGCTGGCGTTGATTTTTAACGCGGTGGGTATTTTGGGCGGTCACTTAGTTGGGGTGGACTGGCTTGGTGTGGATGCTGGTGGTTACTGGTCGGCGATGCAAGCCAACGTTGATTTACAGCAAGATGTTTTAAATGGCGTAATCAAAAGCTTTGTGTTTGCGCTGATTGTTACCCTCATTGCATTGCACAAAGGGTATGACGCGGTGCCAACATCCGAAGGCATCAGTGCAGCGACAACACAAACAGTGGTGACTTCGTCATTGGCTGTGCTTGGTTTTGATTTTGTTTTAACAGCAGTCATGTTTGGTGGATAAAAAATGACGACGCGTAAACTTGAATTATTTGTAGGTTTTTTTGTTTCTCTAGCCATCGCAGCCATCTTGTTATTAGCGCTGCGTGTTGCCAATACCGGTGTGACTGGCTCTGATCAGAGTTATCACCTGCAAGCTAAATTTAGCAACATTGGTGGTTTAAAAGTGCGTTCACCGGTCAAAGTGGGGGGCGTGGTGGTGGGCCGAGTGGAGTCCATTAAATTAGACCCTGAGAATTTTCAACCTGTGGTGGTGCTTGAAATTAATAGCGCATACAGCAACTTCCCTGAAACCAGCACCTTATCAATCCTGACTTCAGGCTTGTTGGGAGAACAGTACGTTGGCTTACAACCTGGTTTTGTGGATGAAAGTGTGTCGATCCTAAAAGATGGCGATACCATCGAAGACACCAAGTCAGCCATAGTGTTGGAAGAGTTGATTGGTCAGTTTTTATTTAATCGTGGGAATCAATAATGAAAAAATTACTGAGTTTTGTAGCCGCTCTAACGCTGACATTATGGCAACCTGTTCAGGCTGCGGACACACCGCAGACCTTTGAAGATCCATACAAAATGATGGAGTTCGTCGCCGATAAAACATTCCAACGCATTGCACGTGAACAAGCGGAAATTAAGAAAAACCCTGAAATCTTGCGTACCATCGTTAATGAAGAAATGGTTCCTTACATCGACAGCGGTTACGCCTCACGGTATGTTATTGGCAACTCTTTAAAGTTGAACACGGTTGATAAAGCTGAATTGGCCAATTTTGAAGGTGCGTTCCGCGACTACATGGTCGGTACTTACGCGGGTGTGTTTACCCAATACCATGACCAAAAAGTTATTATTGAACCGGGTCAGATGCCAGATGCTGGCAAAAAAATCATTACCATCAAAACACGTGTGATTGACCCAGGTAAGCCAGATATCAACATTGAGTTCAAGCTTAAAAAAGGTAAAAACACCAATACTTGGCTGGTTTATGACATGGTTGCAGAAGGTATCTCTTTGTTAGACAGCAAACGCTCTGAGCTGAGTAATTTAATCAAGCAACAAGGCTTGACCAGTGTTGCCTCGCTGTTGAAAGAAAAAGCTAAAGCACCCATCAAAGCGCCTGAGAAAAACAAAAATGCTTAAGATCGAGTTACAAGGCCAGGTGCTGTTGATTCAAGGTGAGTTGAATCGCCAGACAGTACCAACGGTGGAACCTTGTAAAGCATTATCAAGTGCCAAAGGAGCGGTGGAGTTTCGCTTGGGGCAGCTGCAACAAGTCGATACCGCCGGCCTTGCCTGGTTAATTCACCAGTTAGCGTTGGCGAAGCAGCAACAGCTGCAGATCCGCTTAACCCAAGTGCCTGAGCAATTACGACAAATTGCCAGTGTCGGTGGTGTATTAAACCTGTTGCCGATAGAAAGCTGAAATACCTATAAATTCGCGTTATAATCGCAACCCGGCTGCTCGCCGGGTTTTGTTTTATGGCAATAACCTGCCATGTTTTATTTGCTGACGAGGGGTCCGTATGGATTGTAAACAGATTGAGGAACGCTTGGCGCAAGCTCTGCAACTTGCTGAAGTATATGTGAAAACCGATGGTAGTCACTATCAAGTGGTTGCTGTAGGGGATTGCTTTGAAGGCTTAAGCCGCGTGAAACAACAGCAACTGGTTTACGCTCCATTGATGGATGATATTGCCTCAGGCGCCATTCACGCCTTGCAAATTAAAGCTTTTACACCTGTCCAATGGCGACGGGAAAAACTCTTAAATCCGGTATAAATCTATGCAACAGTTTCTCGTCAAAGGTGGCGCTCGTTTAACAGGTCAAGTCTCCATTTCAGGTGCAAAGAATGCGGCGTTGCCGATTTTGTTTGCAACCTTACTGGGTGAACAACCTTCCATTATTAGCAATGTGCCTGCACTGCGCGATATCGACACCACATTCAAGTTGCTACGCTTGTTTGGCGCGTCCGTTGAGCGCAACGGTGATGCGGTCACTGTCGATGCAACCCATATCAATAGCCAAGTGGCGCCCTACGAACTAGTTCGAACAATGCGTGCCTCTATTTTGGCGTTGGGGCCTTTGCTTGCGCGTTTTGGTTATGCCGAGGTGTCATTGCCTGGTGGTTGCGCCATTGGTGCTCGACCTGTGAATTTACATATCGATGGCTTGCGCAAAATGGGTGCAACCATTGTTGTTGAAAATGGTTATATCAAGGCAAAAGCCGAACGTTTGCAAGGCGCTCACTTAGTGATGGATCTTGTGAGTGTGACCGGCACTGAAAACCTGTTAATGGCAGCGACCCTTGCGCAGGGCGTTACTATTATTGAAAACGCGGCGCGTGAGCCTGAAGTTGTTGATTTAGCAAACTATCTTAACGCCATGGGTGCGAAGATTAGTGGTGCAGGCACCCCAACTATTCGTGTTGAAGGGGTCGATAAACTGATTGGCGCACAGCACAAAGTATTACCTGACCGTATTGAAACCGGTACTTTCTTAGTCGCAGCTGCAGTCACAGGTGGTGATGTGACCTGTATCAACACAGATCCAGGTGAACTGGAAGTTGTGTTAGAGAAATTACGTGAAGCAGGCGCAGATGTCACGACAGGCGCTGATTGGATCCGTGTGAATATGACAGGCAGAAGCCTGAAAGCTGTCAATGTTAAGACGGTGCCGCATCCAGGCTTCCCCACCGATATGCAAGCGCAGTTTACCGTGCTGAACGTTGTGGGCTCGGGTGTTGGTATGGTCACAGAGACTATTTTCGAAAACCGCTTTATGCACGTGCCTGAATTACAGCGGATGGGCGCCAACATTCAGTTAGAGGGCAATACGGCGGTGTGTCAGCATTCAGACCAACTGTATGGTGCACAAGTGATGGCAACGGATTTGCGTGCATCCGCCAGTTTAGTGATCGCAGGCTTAGTTGCCACAGGGGATACTGTGGTAGACCGTATTTACCATATTGACCGTGGTTACGAGCAAATCGAGCACAAATTACAAGCCTTAGGCGCGAACATTGAGCGAATCAACGCTCCTGCCTAATGTTTTACGCGATAGCAAAAAGCCAGTCACTTGACTGGCTTTTGTATTTTTACAGCGTGCACGGGCGCAAAGGGCAACCTTAAGTTGGGGGATAGCTGCTGATGTTAGGCTTCGGGTCTGGTGCCAAGCACCGCTTTTAACACTTTACGCTCGCCTTGACGTTCGATCGCGATATCAATGCTAACGCCTGGTTCGGTTTCTGCAACAATGTCTAAGGCCTGGCTGACGCTGGTTAAGTGTTTACCGGCGATTTCAAGCACGATATCGCCCCGCAACAGGCCTGCTTGCTCGGCAGGTCCAAATGAATCGACTTCACTGATTTGCACACCATAAAATGGCTGAGCCGTGGATACTTGAATATCGCCAGTTGCCGTGGTGACCGCAACGCCATTCATCCCCAGATAACCACGGACAACTTTGCCGGATTTGATTAGCTTATGCATGATGGTATTAGCGAGATGATAAGGCACGGCGAAGAAAATGCCCTGTACTTCCAAGTTGGACTGGCGCTGAAAAGCGGCGGTATTAATCCCCACCAGCACGCCATTGCTATTGACCAAGGCGCCGCCTGAGTTTCCTTCGTTAATAGCTGCGTCCATTTGCATAAAGTCAGTGTAGGAATTGGTGCTTAAACCGGCACGTCCCGTCGCACTAATGATGCCTTGGGTAATCGATTGGCCTAGGTTTAACGGGTTGCCGATGGCGAGGACTAAATCACCCACTTGTGGTTGAATATCGGTCTGCTGGGGGATCACGGGTAGATTTTCAGCTTCGACTTTAAGCACGGCGAGGTCGGTCATTTTGTCTTGCCCTATGAGCAAGGCATCGAGTTGACGCCCATCTTGCAAGGCCACCACGATCTGATCCGCGCCATTGACGACATGGTAGTTGGTCACGATGTAGCCATCTGCTCGCATGATCACACCAGAGCCCAGCGATTGATTCTGAATCAGGCGTTGGCCATAAGAGCGCTCATCCACTTGGGTGCTACGTGTATAGACGTTGACCACCGAAGGTGCAGCAGCGCGCACCGCTTTGGCGTAGGAGATGGCCTGCGCAGGGCTTGAGTTGGTGGTTAACAGAGTTTTCAGTTGATTGCGTCCCTCGGGCTGAACAAACAACAACCATAACAGAGCGACAGCTAAGCCGTATGCGACACTTTTCAGAATAAAAATCAGGGAGTTGCCCACAGCGCTGCTCTGTTTTTGCCAAAAGATTGAGCATAGCATTTTCGTTCAGTTTCGGCAGTAAAAAAAAGGCTGCCGTAGCAGCCTTTTTAACCGTTGCGATGTTTAGCGAATCAACACGTAAAACAACACATCGTCGCGTTGAACTTGCAGAGCAATCACGCCGTTGGCTTTGCTTAAAATATCGCGCAACTGATTGATAGTTTCAGTTCTTGCACGGCCAACACCGACAATCACATCCCCTTTTTGTAACCCTAGGCGATCGGCTGGCGAACCTTGCGCGATGCTGCTGATCTGGATGCCGTTGTCACCATCGATAGTTTTGCCGTTGCTAAATTCTGCGCCGGCTAACATTTCATGCAGATTGCCTGCGGTGACTTTTGCTTGATCTTGGGCACTTAACGTTACGCTCAGTTCAAGCTGTTTGTCTTCACGCAAAACCCCAAGTTTCACTGATTTACCAACACCTAAAGTGCCGACACGTGCGCGTAACTCAGACATGCTATGAATGGGTTTACCATTAAGGCTGGTAATAATATCGCCTGCCTTAATACCGGCTTTGGCAGCGCCTGAATTTGGCGTTACTTTGCCGATGAACACCCCTTGGCTTGACTTAACGTTCATGTTTTTGGCCAGTTCAGCGTTTAAATCACTGCCTTCGACCCCTAACACGCCCCGTTTTACTTCACCAAACTCAATGATTTGGTTCACTAAGTTTTGCATCATGGTGGATGGAATCGCAAAGCCAATCCCAATGTTGCCGCCATTTGGCCCCAGGATCGCCGTGTTGATGCCAATCAGTTCACCCTTTAGGTTCACTAACGCACCGCCGGAGTTCCCACTATTGATGGCCGCATCGGTTTGAATGAAATCTTCATATTTTTCAATATCAAGCCCGCCACGGCCTAGCGCAGACACAATACCGGACGTCACGGTTTGACCTAAGCCGAAAGGGTTTCCAATAGCGATGGCATAATCACCTACACGCAGGTTATCGGAATCAGCCACCGGGATGGCCACGAGATTGTCTGCTTTGATTTGCAGCAGGGCGATGTCACTTTCAGGGTCTTCGCCGATTTTTTTGGCTTCAAAAGTTCGACCATCTTTTAGCGTGACTTGGATTTCGTCTGCTTGATTAATGACGTGTGAGTTTGTAACGACGTAGCCTTTGGCCGCATCAATAATGACGCCAGAGCCTAAGCCACGAAATGGTTGTTGACGACTTAATTCGCCTTGGCCGAAAAACTGTTGGAAGGCATCAGGAAGGCGTTGTTTTACTTCTCGATTTCCTGCGACATTGATGTTAACGACCGCAGGTGTCGCCTTTTCGAGCATCGGCGCAAGTGACGGTGTGTCGCTAGACGTGCTATTGCCAAAAAAAGGTAAAGCGGCATGGGCATTCAGAGAATGGGCCGCCAATACGGCCGCGAAAATACTGGCGGTGACAAGCGATAACTTCATTTTCATAACACAGTTGTCTCCTTAGGATAACTTTCCGTTGAGACAGACTGTGTTTTAAAAAGTTCACTCGGATTGTTCAGGTTTTGCTGGATTGGCTTTCATTAAGCCGCTCGATTGCCCTGCATAATCAAGTGGTTGAACGCTGTGGATCACAGGTTTTCTGCGGCGTTCTTCGATTTGGTCAATCGATTGACGGATCTGTTGAGCGGTATCCGAGGATAAATAGTTTAAATTCGAAGTCGGGGATGCCACGGAAGGGCGATCGACCAGCGTCATTTTTGTACTGGCCATGTGACGCGCAATTTTCTCGTAGTTATCCTGCAGTTGAGTCATCAACTGTTGCGTCGTTTCTAAATGGCTGGAGACGTCAGAACGATACTGTTGTAATTGTTCTTTGCTTGCGCTGAGTTCTTTTTGCAGCTGGTGCTGATTAAACTGTCGCATCGCTAAAAACCACGCGGCGAGGGCGCCAACTGTTGCGCCGATAAAAAATGCTAATGCATACATCATGATAAAACTCCAAAACCAACAACTAAGTCGATAGTGTAACCGAACTTCTTACCGACAGTGGTAAGGCATGTTAATATATCGGCAGTTTTTTCGCCGCTACTTAGACGTTATTCCGTGATGACCCCGTTGCAAAAATACCAGTTGGATCTACAGCGTCCAGATTTCCACTTTGATGAGGCTCAACAGGCTGCCGTACGCCATTTACAGCGACTGTATGACGATTTCACCAAGCATGAACCGGTAAAACCTTCATTGTGGCAAAAGCTAACGGGAAAAACGCCTGCGGTGCAGCCGCTTAAAGGCTTGTATTTCTGGGGTGGCGTTGGCCGGGGTAAAACCTATTTGGTGGATACCTTTTATGACTGTTTGCCAACCACCCGGAAAATGCGTGTGCATTTTCACCGTTTCATGCACAAAGTGCATGATCAATTAAAGTTACTAGCCGGTGAAAAGAACCCGCTGGAAAAAGTGGCGGATCAGTTTAAGTCTGAAACGGATATTATTTGTTTTGATGAGTTTTTTGTGTCTGATATCACGGATGCGATGATTTTAGGCACTCTAATGCAAGCTTTGTTTGCTCGCGGCATCACTCTGGTCGCAACGTCTAATATCGAACCCGATGGCTTATATCGGAACGGCTTGCAGCGCGCTCGGTTTTTGCCTGCTATCGCGCTTATTAATCAATTCACTGAGGTGGTCAATGTCGATAGTGGGATTGACTACCGATTAAGAACCTTGACCCAAGCAGAAATTTATCACTCACCGTTGGATGTGCAGGCCGAAGATAACCTGCATAACTATTTTATGGCCTTGTCCACTGAGCCGCGTCAAGCCAACGCGACTATTGATATTGCTCACCGGGCTGTGCAGTTTCGTCGTGAGGCGGAAGGGATTATCTGGTTTGAATTTAGTGAATTATGCGAAAAGCCCCGCAGTCAATATGACTACATGGAACTCAGTAAAATCTATCACACCTTATTAATGTCCAATGTCAAACAGATGGGGCAGGGCAATGATGATGCGGCACGGCGATTTATCGCCTTGGTGGATGAATTCTACGAGCGAAAAGTGAAGTTAATCATCTCGGCGGCAGTGCCGATGGAACAACTCTATAGTGGTGGAATTTTGTCGTTTGAGTTTCGTCGCTGTTTGAGTCGACTGCAAGAAATGCAATCGCATGATTACCTAGCGCTTGCGCATTTGCCATAAAGCGCAGGTACTGCGGTAATTCCTTTGAAAAAGTGTACGAAAAGGGCTGTTTTTTGTGCACGCATCCTATATAATCCCGCGCCGGCCCACGTTACAGCCTGAGCCCACCTTAGCCAGGTGGGGTGCGGTACTCGAAGGGGTACGATCAACGACACGGTTCGAAGGGGCTGTGTAAGGTGTAACAATTTTATTTTTGGGTAGTTTCAATGAAAACTTTTACTGCTAAACCAGAAAGCGTACAACGCGACTGGTATGTTGTTGACGCATCAGGTAAAACCCTGGGTCGTTTAGCAACGGAAATCGCTCGCCGCCTGCGCGGTAAGCATAAAGCTGAGTACACTCCACACGTTGACACTGGCGACTACATCATCGTCGTTAATGCTGACAAAGTGGCTGTTACTGGCAAAAAAGCGCAAGACAAAATGTACTACAGCCACTCTGGCTTCCCAGGCGGCATCAAAGAAATTAACTTTGAGAAGCTGATTGCGAAGAAACCAGAAATGGTTCTGGAAGTTGCTGTTAAAGGCATGCTGCCAAAAGGCCCACTGGGTCGCGCTATGTTCCGTAAGCTGAAAGTGTATGCAGGTGCAGAGCACCAGCACGCCGCTCAGCAACCACAAGTTTTAGACATCTAACGGGAGCATAGAACATGGCACAGAATCAATATTACGGTACAGGTCGTCGTAAGACCTCTACAGCTCGTGTATTCCTGAAAGCAGGTTCTGGTAACATCGTTATCAACCAACGCTCTCTGAACGAATACTTCGGTCGTCCAACGGCTCGTATGGTTGTTATGCAAGCATTAGAGTTAGTGGACATGGTTGGCAAGTTTGACATGTACATCACTGTTAAAGGTGGTGGTATCACTGGTCAAGCTGGCGCAATCCGCCACGGTATCACACGTGCTCTGATGGAATTCGATGAGTCGCTGCGTCCAACGCTGCGTAAAGCTGGCTTCGTTACACGTGACGCTCGTCAAGTTGAACGTAAGAAAGTCGGTCTGCACAAAGCGCGTAAGCGTCCACAGTACTCAAAACGTTAATTCGTTTTTATCAAAAAACCCGGCCTTGTGTCGGGTTTTTTATTATACGGCGTCTATAGTTGCCTAGAATGTTCTTCATTGAGTTTGTTGCAGGATGCGGCAAACTAGCCAAATCGGTCAAAAAGCAAACGGACTCCCTGTCGTGGATCAAAGCATCGACATAAATGCGGCGAGAAGGTGAACTCTTTACGCCTAAATCCTTGTGTCGCACAGGGCTTTTCATTATGATCCGCGGTATTTTTTCAACTTATAATAATCGCTGTAAGTCAGCCGTTCATATTGGTCAACAATTGAGCGTAAACGTGGAGATGAGTGGATGAGCAATGCGCCAGTAGATCATGGTCGCCGTCGCTTTCTGACCATCGCAACTTCAGTCGTTGGGGCTGTTGGTGCGGTCGGAGCAGCCGTTCCCTTTATTGCGTCTTGGAATCCGAGTGAGAAGGCAAAACAAGCGGGTGCGCCTGTTTCTGCCAATATCAGCAAACTCGAGCCAGGTCAGCTTATTCGGGTGGAATGGCGCGGTAAACCAGTGTGGGTCGTCAAACGTACCCCAGAGATGTTGAAGAGTTTAGAGACGACAGAACCAAATCTGCGTGACCCGAACTCTGATGTTGAGCAACAACCAGCTTACGCGAAGAACCGTCATCGTTCGAAAAAACCTGAAATTTTTGTTGCTGTAGGTATTTGTACCCACTTAGGTTGCTCACCTACCTACAAAATGTCTGATTTTGACGCCCACGTGTCAGGCATTGCATCTGGTTTCTTCTGCCCGTGCCATGGTTCAACCTACGATATGGCAGGCCGCGTATTCCAAGGTGTTCCAGCTCCGAAAAACTTGATGGTTCCACCATACATGTTTAAAGACGATAGTAATCTGGTTATCGGTGTGGACGAGGGGGTCGCCTAATGTTCAAAAACCTGATGAGTTGGATTGAATACCGCATGCCATTTATGGAGAAAATGAATCTCCACGTCATGCAGTATCCTGCGCCAAAAAACTTTAACTTCTGGTACTTCTTCGGCTCGCTAGCGATGTTGGTACTGGTGAATCAAATCGTCACAGGTATCTGGTTGACGATGAACTTCGAACCGACAGCTGAACGTGCTTTTGCTTCCGTTGAATACATCATGCGTGAAGTGGATTACGGCTGGTTGCTGCGTTATATGCACTCCACGGGTGCGTCTGCTTTCTTTATCGTCGTCTATCTGCACATGTTCCGCGGGATGATGTACGGCTCTTACCAAAAACCACGTGAGTTACTGTGGATTTTCGGTATGTTTATTTTCTTAGTGTTAATGGCTGAAGCGTTCATGGGTTATTTATTACCATGGGGCCAAATGTCATTCTGGGGTGCGCAAGTTATCATCTCTATCTTCGGTGTTATTCCAGGCATCGGTGATGACCTGACACTGTGGATCCGTGGTGACTACGTTATCTCTGGCGCGACGTTGAACCGCTTCTTCGCCCTGCACGTCATTGCACTGCCGTTAGTGTTGGTCATTTTAGTGTTCCTGCACATTATCGCCCTGCACGAAGTGGGTTCTAACAACCCAGATGGTATCGATGTCAAAGTACCTAATGAAGGTCAGAAAATTGAGAATAACGTTTCTGATAAATTCACTTTCCATGAGTACTTCACCAAAGGCGGTAAGAAAATTATCGTTGATGCGATCCCTTTCCATCCGTATTACACCGTTAAAGATATCGTGGGTGTGGTTGGTTTCTTAATTCTGTTCTGTGCGGTGATTTTCTTTGCACCAGAAGGCGGTGGTTATTTCTTAGAAAAACCAAACTTCGAACCTGCAAACCCAATGAAAACGCCAGATCATATCGCTCCAGTATGGTACTTCACTCCGTTCTACGCCATTCTGCGTGCCGTACCGGATCAATTGTGGGGCGCGATTGCGATGTTCGCGGCGATCATTCTGTTAGCGCTGTTGCCATGGTTAGATCGTTGTAAAGTCCGTTCAGTGCGTTACCGTTCAACCTTGCATAAAATCAACTTAGTTAACTTCGTGATCAGCTTCGTGGTGTTAGGTGTGCTTGGTGTATTACCTGCAACCCCAACGTATACATTGTGTGCTCAAATCGCGTCGTTCTTCTACTTCGGTTACTTCATTGCGCTGTGGTTCTACAGCAAAAATGAAAAAACCAAGCCATTGCCAGTGAGGTTATCATAATGCTGAAAAGAGTATTGTCAGTCCTGGCTCTGGTGGCATCTACATCGGTATTTGCAGCTGCTGGCCATGACGTGCACTTGGATAAAGCGCCGGTCAACCTGAAAGATACAGAGTCGTTACAACGCGGTATGCGTTTGTACCAAAACTACTGTTTAGGTTGCCACCAAATGGAATATAACCGCTATTCACGGACCTTCCGCGACTTGCAGATTCCAGATGAAGTGGGCATGAAAAACTTGGCGTTTGGTGCCAACAAAGTGGGTGACTACATCAAAAATGGTGCGCCAAAACTTGACCAAGCCACTTGGTTTGGTGCGGCGCCACCAGATTTAACCAACGTTACTCGCGTGCGTGGTTCTGATTGGGTATACACCTACTTACGTTCGTTCTACGTGGACCCAAGCCGTCCATTTGGCGTGAACAACGTAGTGTTCCCATTAGTGGGTATGCCGCACGTGCTGCAAGAGTTGCAAGGTATTCCTACGCTGGAACATACCACCACCACTGATGCAGACGGCAACCAACATCAGAAAACAGTCATTGTGACTGATGGTTCAGGTGAGATGAGCACCGACGAGTACGATCGTGCTGTGGGTGACTTAGTCAACTACCTGACCTACGCCGGTCAACCAAGCAAGCTTGAATCGCAAAGCTTGGGTATTAAAGTGATGATCTTCCTGTTTATTTTCTTCATCTTTGCATTCTTGCTGAAGAAAGAGTACTGGAAAGACGTGCATTAATACCGCACCCGCTCGACAAAAGGGGCCTCTGAGGCCCCTTTTTAACTTCACGTTAAAGAGGATTGTTCATGGCAACTCAGGCCAGTCGTCGTAATACCATGACATTGTTTACCGCCAGTGATGATATGTATTGCCATCATGTACGGATGGTCTTGGCTGAAAAAGGCATTGCGGCAGATTGGGTGCAAGTCAAGTCAGATATGCTGCCTGAGGACGTGTACGAGGTGAATCCTTATGGTTCGCTACCGACGTTAATTGACCGGGATCTGGCGTTGTACCAATCCGATATTATTTTGGAATATTTGGACGAACGTTTTCCTCACCCGCCGTTGTTGCCTGTTTATCCGGTCGCTCGGGCACAGAGCCGCCAAATGCTGTACCGCATCCGCCGCGATTGGTTGGTGCTGGTAGACAAGATTTTGGCAGATAGCAAAGATGCTGCCGATGCACGTCGTGACTTGCGGGAAAGCCTGTTATCGATTGCGCCGCTGTTTGACGAGCAGCCATTTTTTATGAGTGATGAATACAGCTTGTTGGATTGTTATCTGGCAGCCTTATTATGGCGGCTACCGCAACTAGGTATTGAGCTGGTTGGTCCTGCGGCAAAATCAATTAAAAACTACATGTTGCGCGTGTTTGAACGCGACGGCTTTCAGCAATCATTGACCGAGCAAGAGCGGCGTATTCGCGCTGATTGGTAGGAATTTTTTATGCAAATGACATCAAATCGCCCTTATCTGCTGCGCGCGTTTTATGAATGGATTGTCGACAACAACGGCACGCCATATCTGGTGGTGGATGCCACGCAAGTGGGGGTTAAAGTACCGCCTCAGCATGTGCAAAATGGTCAAATTGTGCTGAATATCAGTCCTGGCGCAGTCGGAAATTTAGAGCTTGGCAATGACGCTATCCGCTTTAATGCTCGCTTTGGTGGTGCGCCGTTTGCCATTTGTGTACCGCTGAAAGCCGCGTTGGCCATTTATGCTCGTGAAAATGGCGCTGGCACAATGTTCTCTGCTGAAGAGTACGACGATGAAGAGGCGTTGGAAGAGATTGAATTGACCGAAGAAGAGTCGTCGACAGATCCTACCCCAGACCCGACACCGCCGAAGAAAGGTGGGCATTTACGGGTTGTGAAATAATCTCAGTCATCCCTTAAATCGCGTGGCAGTTTGGTGCTGCCATGCTGTTTGAGGCTCTCAGTTTTATTTAATCGAAGTTCCACTATTGCCTCTTTCGGCATACCCCTTATTCAGATTCATTTTCTCTGCCGACCATTTCACTGTCACTGCTTGTAATACTTAGCCATTTTTCTTCATTTGAAACAATCGCTTGCATCTTTGTTTTTGCTTTGTTAGCGTCATGTTGCATTTATTTTTAATGCTGCGACATTGTGATGTCCGCTTACACTCGAGAATGGTTTATGGAAATTCCTACCGAGCGCGCCAGCATGCACCAACGCGTTGTGTTAGTGGGTATAGCGGGTCTTACCGTTGTAGCACTGACGCTGTGGCTTTTGGGAAGCCGTGCGCCTGTTGATCGCATCGCAAAGACTGCAAAAGTCGAGGTAGCCGCGACCACGGCTACCATCAATGCCTTTGGCGTGCTGGTACCAGAAAAAGTACAAAGCTTAATTGCAATGACCGAAGGTCGGGTGCTCTCGGTTCAGCAACGCGCTGGTGCCTTGGTGACAAAAGGCCAAACCATTGTGCAGTTGGTTAATCCTAAGTTGCAGCGGGTATTTGAAGAGCAACAACTGGCATTGCAAGCGCAGCAAGCGGAGTATTTGCTGGTGCAACAGCAACTGCAGCAAGAACAGCTACAGCTTTCGCATGATCTGAAATTAGCCAAAGCGGAGCGTGATTTATTGCAAACGCAATTAACCGCAAAACAAGCGTTGTTCCAACGTCAAATCATATCCGCACTCGATTTTGCCCAAAGCCAAGCCCTGTTGGCACAAGCGCAACAAAAAGTGGAGTTGGCCGACGAAAAACTCAGCGGCTTTTCGGCGTCCAGCCAAAGTCGGTTGCGTGCAGCCTTACTTAATCAGCAACGCACCGAAAAAATGCGTGATATCGCAGGCCAAGATATCCAAGCGTTACAAATCCAAGCGGATTTAGCAGGCCAACTGGTGATGTTGGACGAATCCTTAAAAGCTGGTAGCCAAGTCGTCGCTGGGCAAGCGATAGGCCAAGTCGCAGAGCCTGGGCTGTTGGTGGCGGAACTGAAAGTAGCGGCGATGGATGCTGCGCAGATCAAAACCGGCCAACCCGTATTGCTCAATATCAAAGGCAAGACGATGTCAGGGCTCGTCAGTTGGTTATCCCCGAATATCGTCGATAACTTCTTGCGGGTGGATGTGACCTTACAAGGCGATTTGCCCGACACAGCGCGGGCTTATATTGAGGTGCGTGGCGATATCCAGGTGTCGAGCGACAGCAAGGGCTTGCGTGTAGCACGTGCGGATTACATTGCCAAACGGGGTGCTAATCAGTCGCTATTCGTCTGGGATGATGCCTCGCAGCGTTTTGTTCGTACCTCGGTCGATATTCAACAACTTACGGCAGAACAGATGGTGTTGGGGCAGGGCATCGCGGTGGGCGCTGAAGTGTTATTACAGGTGCCATCGAGCTTGTTACAGGCGGATTCCATTGCCTTGGAGGATGTGCATGGCTGACATCTTGGTTGAGATCCGGCATGGCGTTAAGTCATTCCAGCAAGGTCGTGTGCAGTCGAGAGTATTAACCGACATCGACTTCAAGATTGAGCGTGGTGAGTTTGTGGCGATTGAAGGCCGCTCCGGTAGTGGGAAATCCACCCTGTTGTCGATCATCGGTCTGTTGGATCATTTATGCAGCGGCGAGCACTGGTTATTGGGGCAAGCCGTGTCGGGATTGTCGTCGTATCAGTTAAGTGTCATTCGTAACCGTCACATCGGTTGGGTATTTCAAAACTTTAACCTGATCAGCCAAATGACTGCGCTGGAAAATGTCATGCTGCCGCTACGTTACCAAAAAGACCTGAGCCAGCGCCAGCGTCAGCAGCTAGCAACGCAGATGTTGGCGGATGTCGGGCTGGACGATAAAGTCGCCAGTTATCCTGAGGAATTATCCGGTGGACAACAACAACGCGTGGCGATAGCCCGTGCTCTTGTCACTAAGCCCAGCCTGATTTTGGCCGATGAACCCACAGGTAATTTGGATAGTCAAAGCGCCAGCTTGGTGATGGATTTGCTCCATCGGCTGCATCAGCAAGGGTCGACTGTGCTGATGGTAACTCATGATCCCCAGTTGGCAGCCTCCGCCCAACGCCGTCTGTATTTGGCGGATGGATGTTTTGTCGCTCAGCACGATCAGCAGATGCAGCGAGTTGTATGATGTTTGACGTGGTGTTTGGTTGGCGGTTGTGGCAAGGACAACGGTGGCTCTGGGCCTTGTTAGCGCTTGGACTTGGCGGCTTTGCTGCGTTGGTACTGTTGTTGTTGCAGCTGTGGCCACACTTACATAATCCCCTTCCAAGCTGGGTTAGCACCCAAGGTGCGGTTGCGACTGTGCACCGCATTGATGCGCGGGGGCATTATGCCAAAAGTAGTAATGCCGAATTGTATCGATTACAGCAGGTGGCTGGGGTGCAACAGCTGGCGATTGTGCAGCTGCAACAAAGTAGCCTGCGTATCGCAGAGCAAGAACTTGAACAGATCCATACCGCGTATTACCAAAGCTCGCTGCTGGAAGTGTTGGGGCTGACGGATGCTTTCGCCCACGTCAGTAGCGACGGTGCTGTGCTGAGTCATTGGTTATGGGTGGCGCTAGGCAAACCAGCACTGCAAACCAGCGAGGTGCTGGTACGCAAAAGTGGTCGTCGTTATGTGATCCAAGGGGTATTGCCCGCCGCCATGGACCGGTTCGGTACCGAACGGCCAGGGCTTTGGCTGCCGTGGGAAGAGCGTTTTGCCCCATTTTTGCAGTTAGATCAAGAACGTAGCACCTCGAGTGTCGGCCCCAAAGCGTTGGCGTTTGCTGAAAACTTGCCACATAGCATTGCCTTTATTGCGGTCGCGGACTTCGCAGATTTGACCGAGTTGAGCCAAGCCTATCAACAGCGAGCTGTCGAGTGGCTGGGTCAGCAAGACTATCGGATGAGCGAAGATGACCATACCGCAGTGCTGTTGGCTGGCGTGGAGCTATTTCCAGAGCAACGTCAGCAATTAAGCCGGCAGTTTTGGTTGTTGTTGTGTTTTAGTGTGGTCTGCGCGGCAGTGGTTGGATTGAATTTAATGTTGAGTTTTATCAGCCAGTTCAGTCAGCGCCAACATGAATTGGGCATGCGACAAGTGCTGGGGGCCACAAGCGGGCGTCTGGCATGGCAATGTGCGGTTGAGCAGTTGCCGTTGATCCTGACCAGTGGCGTGCTTGGGGTTATTTGCTTTGGGTATGTGCAGCAACAGTTAACCCAGTTAAGTTTGTTTGAACAGTATTTTGGTGCCGCCGGCATGCCGTTTCACTGGCAATACGCCGTGTGCGCCGGGCTGGTGATTGTGTTGTTTTTGCAAGTGTGTGCGCAGTTACCACTGCTTTGGTTGCTGCGCGGGCAACTGATGTTTCGCCAACGGCAAGGTCAACAAAGCAAAGTGCAAATTCGTTTGGCGTATGCGCAGTTTGTGCTGCAGCTAAGTTTTGCTGCTGTGGCGCTAGTGTTAGGCTTGTCTATGCAGCAGCATTTACAACGGCAACAGCAACAGATTCGACCTTGGCAGGCTTTTGAAGAAGTGGAGCTAACCTTTGAAACAGGCATCCAACCTGATATAGCCGTGCAACAGGGGGCGTTGAATCCACGTTATCCGCAACAAACCTTGGCAGCTTCGTCGTTTATGCGAGCCTTTGAAACTGAAATCCAGTACCAGTGGGGGCGCCAACAACTACAGCAGTTTGTGATGGGTCAAGCCATTAGCGCTAACTATCTAGCGGTACTAAATACGCAAGTTCTGGCCGGTAGCACGGTTTTAGAGCCGCACACAGTGGTGATCAATCAGGCGCTGGCTGATGCCCTGCTCGAATCAGATCAGCCTTACAGCCAATTGATTGGTCGACGTTTGCAATACTCCGAAGGGGTATTCAAAGATGTCACTATCGCCGGTGTGGTTGCCAATTTACCGCACGCAGGTGTCGCGTCCGCATCTCAGTTGCGGCTGTATTTACCGCTGACACCGACGGCATGGGGCGGCTATCGTCAGTTGTGGTTGATAGCGCCTCCTGCGGCGTTAGAGCAACGAGTGCTGGAGCTGGAGGATTGGGCTGACCGACAAGGTCAACGTGTCGAGGTTCGCTACCTAGGGACTTTGGCGGCACAGCTGACGGCGGCCAATGAGGCGTATTGGTTATTTAGCCGTATTGCCTTCGCGCTTGCGTTGTTAATCGCCATGTTTGCTGCGTGGTGCTTGTATGTGCAATTGCGTGTGCAGTTTACCTCGCAACAGCAACAACTGGGAACACAACTCGCGGTGGGGGCGACTGCACAGCGTCTCTTATGGCAAACGTTTGGCCGCTATGCGGGGTTGGCACTGGGCAGTAGTGTGCTGACGGCTGGTATCGCAATGCTGCTGTTTCCATGGTTACAGCGGATGATCGCAGCGCCGGTGTTTGATTGGCATGCGGTGATGCCAAGTTTGTGCATTTTACTCGCCGTGGTGGCACTGGCGACCTTGCTGCCACTAGGGCTGCTGTTAAGGCGTCCGATTGCCCTCTTGTTGCAAGGCAGGGTGACCTGAAGCCAGTTGCCAAAACGCCCGCATCAACGGCTCGTGCAGGCGTTTGGATTGCATGCATAGCCCCAAATCAAAGGGTTCGAAGGCAAACCCGGCGTCGATAAGACGTACGCGTTCCCGCACCGGCGAGTGTTGAATAACTGGCTCTGCAGCAATGGCGATGCCGGTGCCAAGCGCCACCATACTGACCATGGCTTCATGCCCTTCGACTTTGGCGACCACATTGGGCTCAATGCCTTCGTGCTGTAACCAGGCATCTAGCCGTGCTCGTGCTGGGCCGTGTTCTGGTAAAATGAGCGGTACTTCCTGCCACGGCACTGGCGTTTTGGCCAGTAGCTCATTGACCTTGCAAGGGATCACCGGCGCAATCAAATACAGCGGCAATTTGGCAATGCTGGTAAAGGTTAGATTCAATGGCAAATTCGGTGGATAGACCGCTAAGGCGATATCTGCGTCATCTTGTTTTACTTTTTCCAAAGCGGCCGCTGCATCCCCGGTGGTCAGTTTGATTTCGGCTTTAGGGCACAACACGCGGAACTTATCTAAAATCTGCGGCAGATGGCTGTAACTGGCGGTGACAGTGCAGAATAACCGGATCTCGCCGGCTAAGGCGTCCGGCGTGCCGCTTAAATCATGCTGCAATTGCTGCCAATCATTCAGATAATTCAACACAAACTGGCGAAACCGCTCGCCGGCCGGCGTGAGTTTTACTGACCGTTTATCCCGACTAAATAGCTGTACGCCTAGGTCGTCTTCAAAGCGCTGAATGATACGGGTCAAGGTCGATGGGCTGACATACAGCTGCTCGGCGGTACGCGCAAAGTTCAAGCTATTGGCCAGATGCAAAAACAACTGACAACTTCGAATATCCATCTCAACTCCATGGCAGACAGCGCGCCGTGATCAGGCTGTATTGCAGAAAGTGAAATACTGACTTCGAAATATATCACTTCACGCAACACAAACCAATGGCTACAGTAGCTTCATCAACACAACGAACCAACATCGTTGTGACGCTGCCAAGTCCGGTGTTCCGGCGCAGCACATGAACAAAATTAGGTGAAAACGATGGCTAATTATTTCAACACGTTAAATCTGCGTCAGCAGCTGAATCAGTTAGGCAAATGCCGTTTTATGCAACGCGACGAGTTTGCAGACGGCTGTAACTTAATCAAAGGCTGGAAAGTGGTGATTGTTGGTTGTGGTGCACAAGGTTTGAACCAAGGTTTGAACATGCGCGACTCCGGTGTTGATATTTCGTATGCACTGCGTGCAGATGCGATTGCTCAAAAGCGTAAATCGTTTGTCCAAGCCAGTGAAAACGGCTTCAAGGTTGGCACCTACGAAGAATTAATTCCAACAGCAGATTTAGTGCTGAACTTAACGCCGGACAAGCAGCATACGTCGGTAGTGAAAGCCATCATGCCGTTGATGAAAGAAGGCGCGACACTGGCGTATTCGCACGGTTTTAACATCGTCGAAGAAGGCACGCAGATTCGTAAAGACATCACTGTGATCATGGTGGCGCCGAAGTGCCCTGGCACGGAAGTGCGTGAAGAATACAAACGCGGCTTTGGTGTACCGACCTTGATTGCCGTGCATCCAGAGAACGACCCGAAAGGCCAAGGGTTAGCCATTGCTAAAGCATACGCGTCGGCAACCGGTGGCGACCGCGCTGGCGTTCTGGAATCAAGTTTTGTTGCCGAAGTGAAATCCGACTTGATGGGTGAACAAACCATCCTGTGCGGTATGTTACAAACCGGCGCCATTTTGGCGTACGACAAGTTGGTCGCCGAAGGTTATGAGCCAGGTTACAGCGCCAAGTTGATCCAATACGGCTTTGAAACTATTACCGAAGCGCTGAAGCTGGGTGGCATCACACAAATGATGGATCGCCTGTCCAACCCTGCGAAAATCAAAGCGTACCGCTTAGCCGATGAATTAAAGGGTATTTTGCAGCCGCTGTTTGCCAAGCATATGGATGACATCATCTCTGGTCACTTCTCTGCGACCATGATGGCGGATTGGGCCAACGACGATAAACAACTGCTGACATGGCGTGAAGAAACCCGCCAAAGCGGTTTTGAAAATGCACCTGTGTCGCAAGAACACATTGCTGAACAAGATTATTTCGACCGCGCGTTGTTTTTGGTGGCGATGGTCAAAGCGGGTGTTGAACTGGCGTTTGACACCATGGTTGAAGCCGGCATTCTGCCAGAATCGGCCTACTACGAGTCGCTGCATGAAACGCCGTTGATTGCCAATACCATTGCGCGTAAACGGTTGTATGAAATGAACGTGGTGATCAGCGACACCGCAGAATACGGCAACTACTTGTTTGCCAATGCGGCTGTACCGATGCTGCGCGAGTTGGCAAATAGCTTAAGCCCTGAGTTATTGGGCAAAGGTGTCGACTCTGGTAAAAACGGCGTTGATAACTTAGAACTGATTGCCGTCAACGACGCTATTCGCCATCACCCGGTGGAAGTGGTTGGCAAGACATTACGTGGGTACATGACCGCGATGAAGCGGATTGTCGTCAGTCAGTAAGCCGCAGCGCTTGCTTGACGAATACGACGGGTCAGCATTGCACTGACCACCAACGAACCGAGTTTTTTACGTGGACCTTGGTTGTTTGCCCAGCTTTGCTGGGCTTTTTTTTGCCTGAAAACAACATTTTACTGTTGAAACAGCCAAAGGCTTGTGGTGTTGTCGACATTACTGCTACAACAGCGCTATTGCAGCACATCTTTGATAATGGAGCCGGTATGAAATCAATTGCGTTGGTTGCCCATGATGGAAAAAAAGCCGAGTTGTTGGACTGGGTAGAACGACACGCCACCTTTTTTCACGATAAACAAGTGTATGCCACCGGCACCACGGGCAAATTGGTGAGCGAACGGTTGCTGTTACCAGTGACCTGTTTTGCCAGCGGTCCACTGGGCGGCGATCAACAAATTGGTGCGCTGATCACAGAACAACAGATTGATTGGTTGGTGTTTTTTTGGGACCCACTGGCATCGCAGCCACACGACCCTGATGTGAAGGCGTTAATTCGTCTGGCGGTGGTGTGGAATATTCCGGTGGCGTGTAATCAAGCGACGGCAGATTTTATTGTGCATTCGAGCTTGTTGCACAGTGGCTATCAGCGGCAAGTTCCTGATTTTCAGCAGTATTTAAACCGGCAAACGCCGACGAAGCCATAACGCTTCAACCTGCATTGTGCGGACAAAGAAAAATGCCAGCTACTTGCTGGCATTTTTAATCCGCTCGGCAATCGCCGGGTGACTGCTAAAGAAGCGGAGTAGACCCTCTTCGTCGCCAGGTTCGATGTCATGTGCTTTGGCCAGCGCTTTGAGTGCATCGGCAAAGGCCGTCGGTGATTTACCCAAGGTGGTTAATTGCTGATGGGCAAACTGGTCGGCTTGTACTTCAAACTCACGTGAAAAACTGGCTTGCGCCATGCTAGTGGCAGAACCGACCACCACTTCTTGCATAGCACTTAAATCGCCCAGAGCGACCGCCAAAATCACGGCATTGGCAGCCGACTGTGTCAGCATTTTCAGGCCATGTTGATGCTGGACATGCCCCAATTCATGCAACAGCACCGCCAATAGAGCGTCAGGCTGATCTTTGAGTAGCTCTACCAGTTGGTCAGTGACCACAATGGTCCCGCCTGGCAAGGCAAAGGCATTGGCGCCAACGTTGGGTGCGTCGCGGAATTCGATGCGACGCACCGGTACCGTTAAGCGGCCAAGTTCGGCAATGGCTGCCATCCACTGCTCACGCAGCTCGGTTTGCTGATCTTGCGGCAAGGTACTGGCATTGAGCATGCTGCTGTCCAACGCATACACCGTTTGTTCATCTATGGCGGTGACGACCGAGTTTGGCACGTACGGCACTAACTGATAGGCGAGGGCAGGGATGCCTCGCAGGTAAACCCAGCCACAGATCAAAGGGATCAGAACGATCGCCAGCAGCGCCAGCATGGTACTTCGTTCCATGCCAGCGAGTTTGGCGTGATGCTTAAACCGCGATGGCAGGTGCGTGGTCTGGCTGGTTTCAAAACAACCGCCGTTGCCAAGGCTTAAGCGTAGCGGCAAACCTGGCAACAGTTCATCGGCCTGATAATCACCGCCTTGCCACAGGATCTCGTTGCTGCTGGCATCTTGAATTTGCAACCAGCCGGCATGGGGTTCGGTGAGCACCGCCGCTTGTTGGGCGGTGCTGGCAGGGTGTTGATAAATCCCGTCAAGACGAAGCATATCAGGTCAACGCAAAGTCAACGTCATACAAGTCAGATGCTTCTTCGGCAAAGGCCGAGGAGCCTTGACGCGATGGATCGGTAATTTGCTCAATCTCGTCACTGAGCAGCACTTGGGTGTGGTCACAGCTGTATTTTTGCAAGCGGATAAGCGCCCATGGGTAAGCCAATCCTGCGGTGAAAGCCACAGCGACCACATTAGTTGCTACCACTAAACCGTAACTTGTCACATCCATGGTGGATTCAAACCGTGCCAGTTGTTCAATTTGCAATTGATTAAACACATAGTTACGCACGCGACATTTCCAGATAGCGTGGGTCAGCACACCAATGACCAAATACAGCGCGGCGATCAGCAAGGCCATCACGACTTTGGCTATACCTGCGCTCAGCATACCGACCACAACAGCCACCACACCACCTAAGATACCTACTGTGATACCTGCTATCAGCGCCACTCCGATCACCATTAATGCCGAGCTATAGTAAGTTCCTGCAGTCAGTTCCGCGGAGGCCTTTTTCCCACCAAAACTGATGTTGTTATACACATAGGCATCCATTTCCTTTAACACATAGGGTAATGCCAAGTACAAGGTGAATACCGACAGCACGGGTAGCAAAATAAAGTGATAAAACACGCCACCATAGGTGCCATGAAAACCAAAGCGCACGTTGCGATAGGCCGTCATGCGCAGCTTAAATTTTAAGCTTTGCAGCATTAACCATGGAAAGGCGGCCAGCATCGCCAGCGACAGCACCAGACTCATGACGGGGCTGAAGTGGTTTAGCACGGCAAACACGGCAAACACTGCAACCGCAATCAGTCGTCCTTTCAGAATTTGCATCGGGTTGGCCAAGTAACGAAAAGCATGGCCTGCTATTTTGGTATGGCTATACAGGTATTGGTTGGTACGGACTTTCGCCCACGCGCTGTAGATGCCGAGTGTGACGATACTTAATAAAATATTGACGATCCAAATGCGAAAAAACTCACCGGCTTGCGCGGTAAATTGCACGGCGTGACGTTGGAATTGGGTGGTGTGAGGCAAGGCCTCAGACAAGGCCACCGCAGGGGTTTGCTCTGACATAGTTGTTTGCTCTTTGTTGTTATGAATTCCATTCACGAACAAAGTGCCTAATTTGTAACAATTTGTCAACGATAGTGCTTGGGAAAGCAGCGCTGATTTGGCGAGGTAGGGAATTTAACGAACAAGGCCAACGTGATGGGGATCACGTTGGCCGTTTCACTCAAACAACAAATGGTTAGCTTTGCACTGTAGGCTCAGTGCGGCTGCGACGAAGCGACAACCAGATGGATGTGCCGATGATGATCACCACGGCGCTAAGCGATAACGCTACGGGGATTTTCACCACGTCAATCAACAGCATCTTAGTACCAATCAACACCAGCACCAGCGCCAAACCGTACTTCAGTAAACTAAAGCGGTCTGCCATATCGGCCAGTAAGAAATACATCGAACGCAGGCCTAAAATCGCCATGATGTTGGAGGTCAGCACGATAAAGGGGTCGGTGGTGATGGCGAAAATCGCTGGAATTGAGTCCACCGCAAAGATCACATCGGACAGTTCCACCAAAATCAGCACTAACAGCAATGGCGTGCCGTAACGAACCATTTTGCCGGCTTCTTCTTTCCAGACAAAAAACTTCTCGCCATGTAGCTCGGTGGTCAGTTTCATGTGGCTTTGTAGCCATTTGACCAGCTTGTTGTCGGCCAATCCGCCTTCATTGTCGGCGGCAAACCACATTTTAATACCGGTCAGTAATAAGAAGGCGCCAAACACGTACAACAACCAGTGGAACTTGGCGATCAGCCAGACACCGGCAAAGATCATGATGGTCCGTAGCACGATGGCGCCTAACACGCCGAGGATCAACACGCGTTTTTGTAATTCAGCAGGGATCGCAAAGTAGCTAAAAATCATCAGCCAGACGAATACGTTGTCGATGGCCAGCGATTTTTCAATCAGGTAACCGGTTAAATACTCGACGGCTTTTTGGTTGGCCAGTTCACGTCCGACCGAGCCATCTAAGTACCACCAAAGGCCAGCGCCAAACAGCAAGGACAAACCAAACCAGACGCCAGACCAAATGGCGGCTTCACGAACAGAGACTTTACGGGCAGGGCCACGACCAACCCAAAACAGGTCAATCGCCAGCATAACCAGCACGAGGGTGAAAAACACCACCCAGAGCCAGGGGTTTGCAATCGTTTCCATGAATAACTCCACAACAGGTGAATGGGACATTTCCGACCGACCGGACGGGCCCTGTTGTAGACAGACCTATGCCGGGACGGCAAAGGTCTTGCTCATCAGATGATTCTGACCCAGCGACCGGAAACGAAGTTTCGGAATGACGATCGGCTGGTTGTGAGCTACTCCCCTTTGGGATGGCGGCACTTTATAAAAGTTGAGCATTTTCGTCAACTATTAAATACGCCAGCAGCGCAATCAAGCGGCAAGTCAGTCTAGGCGTATTTCGGACCATCCGCCAAACACAAGTTAAACACGGCGCCAACGTTGCATCTCAAACAGGCGCGAGACTGTGCGTTCAAACGCAAACGCCAATTGTGACGCTTGGTACAGTTCAAACGCCGGTACTTGGCTGGTGATGACCAGCAAACAATCTTGCTCGTAGCATTCATCGACTAGCGCGGTAAACCGTCTCGCTTCGTTATCCAAACGGCTGACAAACACGCTGCTGTGCTCGCGTTGGTAGTTTTCTTCAACGCCATGCAAGATAGCCGTGTCTGCGTTGGGCAAAAATACCGGCACATTCGCCAGCGCGATCAAATGGTACTGCTTGGCCAATTCGATATAGTCGAGTTGGCTACGTGGCCCGCTGCATAGCGCCATAAAATCAAAGGCGATGAGTTGGTTGTGTTGCCATAAATACGGCAAGGGCCGGCCGAGGAGGGTCATCGGCGTGGACACCGGCTTGGGCGCTGTTAATGTGTGGTCAAGCTCCGCACAGCGTTGCCATAACCAGTCGTTGGCTTGTTGCACGCCATACCAGTGCCAATCGCTGTGTTGCACTCGGCGATAATCGATGCCGGAATCCAACGTCAGCAGCTCGCAGTGCTGTTCCAGTAATGCAATGGCGGGCAAAAAGCGGCTGCGTTGTAAGCCGTTGCGGTACAGCTGCGCGGGTGCAGCATTGGAGGTGGCAACTAACATAACCCCATGGCTAAACAATTCGCGCCACAAGGTGCCGAGTAACATGGCATCGCCGATGTCTTCGACCACAAATTCATCAAAGCACAGCAGCGCGTACTGCTGAGCCCAGCGCTTGGCCATGCCGGCAAGTGGGTTTGCTTCGCCTTGGCAAGCGGCCAGCTCTTGATGCACGCGGCGCATAAAGTGATGAAAATGCAGCCGAAGTTTGCCATTGGACGCGTCCGCAGCGCTCGATGCTTGATAGCGGCTAGGGTGCACCACCACATGCTGGAAAAACAAATCCATCAGCATAGTTTTGCCACGGCCCACCGGCCCGACGATGTAGGCGCCATAGTGCTGGATGAAGTCGCTGCGCCGGGCTAGTACATCGCTGCGCTGGATTGAATCGCTACGCTGTGCTGTTTCGTCGCTACGCTGGGCGAGCGCGTCGATGCGCTTAGCTAGTTTGGCAACAATCGCCTGCTGCGCGGCATCGGGCAGCAGGTTTTGGTCGGTAAGATGCTGCTGGTACGCAGCGATAAAAGCGTCGGACATACACCACTCACCCAGAGTTTTAAACAACAAAGCCCTGTTGAAACAGGGCTTTGCAAGTGTATCACAGCCGCTGGCGGCAGCGGCTATTGGCTTGGACCTTTGCCGAGATAACGCTCCAGCCAGTTTTGGACTTCGTTGTACCAAAACATCGAGTTTTGTGGTTTTAAGATCCAGTGGTTTTCATCCGGGAAATATACCAACCGTGCATCCACCCCTTTGCCTTTGAGCACGCCATACACCGCCAGCCCCTGGGTGACTGGTACTCGATAGTCCTTTTCGCCATGCGTGATCAACATTGGCGTTTTGAAGTGTTCGGCATACATGGCAGGGCTAGCTTTGAGCACATTGTCTTTGTTCTGCCACGGTGAGCCGTTGTAAGCATGCACCCGCATGGTGGTACTGTCGGAGGCAAATTGCGCCATTAAGTCATACACGCCGGCGTGGTTAATGAGCGCCTTGTATTTGCTACTGTGGCCTTCGATCCAGCTGACTAAATAGCCGCCGTACGAGCCGCCCGCCGCAGCGACTCGACTTTCATCAATGTAACCACGTGACACCATATAGTCGACCGCAGCTTCGGTATCGAAAAAAGGTTTGGTCGGGTGGTCACCGTGAATGGACGCGGTAAAGGCCTCGCCAAACCCAGTCGAGCCGTGGAAATTTGGCATGATCACCACATACCCCATGGCGGCAAACACTTGGGCGTTCCAGCGCATGTTAAAGCTATCCAAGAATGCACTGTGCGGTCCACCATGGATCAGGCTCAGTAGCGGCCAGCGCTTTGTTTTATCAAAGTTGGGTGGATACACGATAAACATCTGCACGCCTTGGCCATCGGCACCGGCAAAGGACACATCTTCCACTTGGCCCCAGGCGGTGTTTTGTTGCAATTGACTATTCAGTTGGCTGATTTGTTTCAGCGTGCGATTCTGGTTATCGAGGAAATAAATCTCCGGCAGCTTGGTTAAGCTATGTTGCACCAGCAATAATTTTTGCGGCCCAGCCACTTGCAGCTGCTCGTTGGAGCCTTGGCGCAGCACTTGTTTGACGGCACCGCCCAGTGCAGGCACCGAGAATAACGAGGTTTTTGCTTTATCTTGGGCTAAGAAATACAACGTGGCGCCGTCGCGGCTAAACGACCATTGCTCGGCGGATAGATCAATATTCGCGGCTAAGGCGGTGGCAGTTTGTTTTTGCAGATCAAACCGGGTTAGGCGGACATTATCTGCACCAAAATCCAACCGTTGCCGTGCGCCATACACAATGGCTCGACCATCTGGACTAAACACCGGTTTACTGTCATCGGACAAATTGGCGGAGGTGATATTTTTAGCTTTGCCGCTGCCATCCAGCGGCACGAGATACACGTCAAAGTTTTCATCGTTGTAGGGCGGTTTGCTCGCCATCGCACTGACTGCGAGCCACTTGCCGTCGGGCGAGACATCAAATTCCGGAGCGCCATCGAGGCTTAGCCATTGCGACCAGCCTGGCGTTAAGGCTTGGATCTCTTTGCTTTGCACATCCACGCTAAAAAATTGCGGCACTTTGTCATCGGTCAGCCAATGATCCCAGTACCGATACAGCCGGTCTTCCGTCACTTTGGCGCTGTAACCTCGTTTCTTTTCTGCCGCGAGTTGCTCTTTGAGCGCGACGAAATCACCGCCAAAGCCTTTGGGGACATCGGCGACAAACAAAATGCGTTTGCCATCTGGTAACCAGCGTGGATTGCTAACCGCCACCGGTAAATCCGTTAACGTCACGGGTTCAGCGCCGTCAAGCGATAGCAATTGCAATTGTGCCAACTCGCCATCGCGTTTTGAGATGTAGGCAATGCGGCGGCCTTCAGGGCTCCAGTCGGGCGCGGTATCAGGCGCTTTATGGGAGGTCAGCTGGCGGCTGGTGCCGCTGTTGATGTCCAATACATACAAATCGGTATGGGTTACATCGGCTTTCGCATCGTATTGGCTAAGGCTAAACACGGCACGCTGGCCATCGGGTGACACATTTAATCCAGCAGGACGCGCGGTGCGCCAAAGATCCATCGACGAATATGCGCTGGGGGCAGCCAGCAGCGGCGCTGACATCGCGGCACATAACCAAAGCACTGGCGACCAGAAAGGCTGTTTGATCATAAGGTTCTCTTTGCTAAAGACGGTCTGAAGATTTGAATTGCATGCTCGACAAGGGGGGAGGTGCCCCCGTATTGACACAGCATAACGTAGCCAGCTCATGGTCAGCAATCTAGCGCGCGGTTGATGCGCGGTCGGATGCGTTCGATGTCGGCTATTTCTGCATATGGGCAAGGATTTGCAGGTATTTTTGGTAAATGGCTTCGCCGCGCACTTGCGCTAGCAATTGCCACAACTGCAAGGCCAGCTGCGGATGTTGTTGATAGAACTGATGGCTAAACACCAGATAACCCGTGCTGCTGTAAAGTGGCGGATAGACGATTCGTAATTGGTTCTTGCGCAAGTACGGGGCTTCCATGGGGGTGCCTGCGACCATGCATAAACTGGTGATCGCATGCACTCGGCCGGCATACAACAGCTCCATGTCCATGGTTGGCGACAGCGACTCTTGCACGGTGATATGGCTGGCGGCCTCTGTTTTCAACGGCGCATAGCCAAGAGGTCTGGCGATCACCACGTTGTCGATGCCGCTGAATTTTTCCCCATCCCAGCGCCAGGTGGCTTGGGGCAAGGTCACTAGACAAGTCTGATGTTGGCTAAATGCACGTTGTGCATCGGGCATAGCGGTAGATACATTGCCCAGTTTAGGGTAGCGGCCGATCTGTTCGCGTTCGGGGGAATAACTGGCAATTAATGCATCCACGCCACCTTGCTCTAACTGCTGCAGGCAACGTTTCCATGGTAAACGCACGAGTTGCAATTGTAATTCGGGGGTTTTGCTGACCAACAGCCGCAAATGTTCAATGGTGGCTCCGGGCAGGTCTGCAGGCACATCTGCGCCATTACCGAAATAATAGGGGCGCAATTGCTTGTCTTCATAACAGAACTTTAATGTCGCGCTATAGCTGCACATGCTATGCAGTAACGCAACCCCAAGAAACCAGCGCATTCGATTCAATTCTCTACCAACCTTTGCTGAGTTTTTATACTAAAGCACGTTCTGCATCAGGATGGTAGCGCTTTTATCCCCATCTGTCGTACAAACCGTCATGACTACGGCGTGGGCAGCGGCATGGATTGGTGGTAGGCCGTACGTTGTACTGAAAAAAGCGAATACACGGGTTGAAAAAAAGCCCAGTCATTACTGACTGGGCGTTCAAGCGTGATGAACAACGCAACCTTCATGGCCGCGAACAGGGCAGAACATCGCAGGAAAGCATTAGCGATTGGCCGGGGCTAAGGATGGCGCGTCAGAGTGCAGCCAGCGTTGGATCTGCGCCGCCGCGTCCTGGATATGCACGATGCCATCCAAATGGCCCATCGAGTGGCTGAGGGCCTTCAGCAGATGATACTGCCGATTGGCGGTGGTCAGCTGTTGATAACTTTGGTTCGCCATCGCTGGGGTCAATAACAAGTCGCCCTCCGCGGGCAAGAACAGCGTATTGGCACGGATCTTCGCCAAGGCCGCTTGCCAGTTGTCGCCCATGCCGGCGCGCCAAAGCTGCGACGCACGAACCAAATACAGCAACGAGTTGGCGTCCATCCGCTGACTGCGGCTTTGGGCGCTGGCCAGCAATTGCTCCCAGACACCGAGGTCGTGGCGAATATCCTGATGGGCGCGGACGTCTTGGCTCAGCCCTGCGTATTTTTGGTTAAAACCCGACGGGTGCAATGCGTCTTGTGTCACATAGGCCAGCGCGACAGCAAGCCCTGCGCTTGGTTGTTGGCGTTTGCCATAATAATCGCCTTGTTGCCAAGCGGGGTCGGCTTTGATCGGGTAAGCCCAGCGTTCTAATCGCATCGCGGTCCACGCATCCATCGCGCCGGTACCAATCACCGCAGCCACCCGTTCGACGCGTTCAGGATAGCGACTGGCCCATTCCAAGGCTTGGAAACTGCCCATGGATGGGCCAATCACCGCATGCAGTTTGTGAATGCCCAAGCTGTCCAACAAGGCCTTTTGCACCTCAACAAAATCGGTGATGGTCACCACAGGGAAATCCAAACCATAGGGTTTGCCGGTCTTTGGATTGAGACTGGCAGGCCCAGTGGTGATCACCTGCGGGTCATACGCGTTCAGGTTGGCGAGCGTGTCGCTACTAATGACATAAAAGATGTTGGTATCAATGGCTTTACCTGGGCCAATGATGGCATCCCAATAGCCGGCTTGTGTATCCGTTGGGGCGTATTTGCCGGCGGCATGCGAGGTGCCAGAAAAATAGTGGGTCACCAACACCACATTACTTTTGGTCGCATTTAACGTGCCATAGGCTTCCCAACCAACACTGATAGGCAAGGTGACGCCACTTTGTGTGGTAAACGCGGGCATATCAAAGCGCTGTTTTTTTACCAGCAACTGCGCCTGAGCTGGAAGTGCCAGCACGCTGGCCAGCCATGCCCAGCATAAAAACCAACGCATCCAGTGGTGCTTGCGTCCCGACGGTCTTGCCGCTTTAGTGATCCAAACAAAAGTTATCCAATCAAATGTCATATCCCTTACCACCATTGAAACAACGCGATCGCCAACAAGGTACCTATTGCAGGCACGACCACCGTCACGGCAGCGACCGGCCAGTAGGCGTTGTGATGAGATTCACCACAAATCGCCCGAATAGTGGTCACCACATAACCGTTGTGAGGGAGAGAATCGAGCGCGCCAGATGAAATAGCCACCACGCGGTGTAGTTCGTCGGCTTGCACGCCGCGTTCTAGATACAAAGGCGCAATTTCAGGCAAGGCGATGGCTTGGCCACCCGAGGCTGAACCGGTGATGCCGGCGATCGCGCTAACCGCCACGGCTGCGCCTAATAACTCAGGCCCTGGTAAATGCGTGAGATGCTGCACTATGTGGCTAAAGGCAGGCGTTAATTTGGCGACGGCACCAAAGCCAACCACTGCTGCCGTGTTGCCTATGGCCAATAAACTGCCAATCACCCCTTCGTTGATGGCGGCATCAAGGGAGGCCAAATAGCGCCGATTGAGCAGGTACAAGCTGACGACACCGCCGGCCAAGGCCACGATCAACGCGGCTTGTTGCAAACTGTGGTGCAACAGATTGGAGAGCACCAGCACCACCAGCAATGGCAGTGCGGACAGGCCTGCCGATGGCAAAGCGCGCTCGGCACTGCTTGGGTCATTGTCCCGCGCCACAAACACTTCGCCACGTGATACGGCATTGGCAATCATCCGGCGTAACCACGCATAACCAAACGCAGCCATAAAAATCGCCACCACAATACTGACTTCCCACCCGGCGTAAGGAGTGGTTTTTAGGTACTGGATTGGGATCCAATTTTGAATTTCCGGCGAACCGGCCGATGTCATGGTGAACGTCACAGAACCAAGCCCGAGTGCGGCGGGGATAAACCGACGTGGCAAGTTGGCGTCTTTGAATAAACTCACGGCCATCGGGTAGGCTGAAAACGCCACCACAAACACCGACACGCCGCCGTAGGTCAGCACCGCGCAGGCCAGCACCACAGCGCCGACGGCATGGGCTTTGCCGACTTTACTGACGATCCACAGCGCTACCGCATCGGCCGCACCGGTGTGGTCCATTAGCTTGCCAAACAAACTACCGAGTAAAAACATCAGAAACCAAGCGCCGACAAAGCCTGCAAACCCATTCATGTAGGCGTGGATAAAATCGGCGTTGCCGCTGTCTTGCCAAAATGGAATGCCATTGGTCAACGCCACCGCCAGTGCGCACAACGGCGCAATGATAAACAGGTTGGCGCCACGCATGGTTAACCATATCAAGGCAATAAGACCTAGCAGCAACCCACTGATACTTAGCATGTTTTAATCCTTGGTCTGGGTGACTTGCTTGCGAAGATGCAGGCAGTCATGGTGTTTTTTGTTCTGGTTATCGAGTCTGAGCTATCCGGCGGTGCATCTCTATAGTACTAAGGTACAGCTTAACATTTCAGCAGTTCGGCCTAGAGTAGAGGGACAAAAACACCACATCGAACTGTTCAGTCAGCAGGAGACGCCAGAATGGCCCATAACAACAAGAAGACGATTAGCTTGCAACCTACCTTACTTGCACTGGCGATTGGCGCGTGCTGCGCCGGCTCGGCCTGGGCGCAACAACCCGCGGCCGTCAAGGCAACCGCAAAAGAGGATGCCACGTTAGAAACTATCCAAGTTACCGCGCGTCGCACCGTGGAGAACTTACAAACCGTGCCGGTGGCGGTGACCTCAATCGGCGCCGAAGATTTAAAACAAAAAGGCATTGAGAACATCGTGGCGGTGCAACAACAATCGCCCAATACCACCTTACAAATCTCCCGTGGCACCAACAGCACCTTAACCGCTTACATTCGTGGCATTGGTCAACAAGACCCACTATGGGGCTTTGAACCCGGCGTTGGTATTTACATTGACGATGTGTATTTAGCCCGGCCGCAAGGCGCGGCGATGGACGTGTATGATGTCGAGCGCATCGAAGTATTGCGTGGCCCGCAAGGCACCTTGTATGGCCGTAACACCATCGGTGGTGCGGTGAAATATGTGACCAAACCGCTCAGTGGTGACAATGAATTTGCCGTTCGCGGCACGCTCGGTAGCTACAACCAACGCGATTTAAAACTCAGCGGCCAAACGGCGTTAACCGATAAATTGTTTGTTGGCGCTGCCGGTGCAGTGTATACCCGTGATGGTTTTGGTACTTATTTAAATACCGGCGAAGAGAACTACAACAAAGACATCAAATCCGGCCGCATTAGCTTGCAATACCAAGCGGCAGATAACCTGCGGTTTAACTTCGCCGCAGATAAAACCCAAGATGACTCCAATTCCAAAGGCGGTCATCGTTTAACGCCAAGTTTGCTGACTAAAGAAACGCCACCTGCCAATGTCTATGACTCCAACACCAGTATGCCGGCAGATAACTCGGTCGAAACCAGTGGTCAATCGCTGACCATGGCGTGGGATGTCAACGCCGACTGGACCATCAAAGCGATTAGTGCGCGGCGCGAAGGGGTCACCGACACCAACATCGATTTTGACGCCACCAAATTAGCGTCGCTCGACGTGCCGGCGTTTTATGAAGACGAGCAAACCTCGCACGAACTGCAATTTTTGTACAACCACGACAAATTAAAATTCGCGTCGGGCCTTTATAAATTCAGCGGCGATGCCTGTGGCGCTTTTGGCACCGTGTTAGTGGCAGGCCTTGGCGTGACCATTGAAAACGGCGGCTGCGTGCAAACTGAATCGATGGCCGGTTATGCCCAAGGTTCGTATCAGCTGACTGATCAATGGTCTTTTACCTTGGGCGGTCGCTACACCAAAGATGACAAAGACGCCAACGTCTACCGCTACGTTTATTTGGGCTACAAAAAACCACGCGATAGCGCCAACAAAATTGGCACGCAATCGGATTTCACCGGCAGCGAAAGTTTTAGCCATTTTTCACCGCGCGTCGGCTTTGAATACCAAGCCAATGACAAAGTGATGTACTACGGCAGTTATACCGATGGCTTTAAGTCGGGTGGTTTTGATATGCGCGGCAACCAATCGGTTAACCCGAAAGCGGGCGATCCGTATCAGCCAGAAACGGTGGATACCTTCGAACTCGGCATGAAATCAGAGCTGCTGGACCGCCGCTTGCGCTTAAATACCGCAGTGTTTAGCTCCAGCTACGACGATATGCAGGTCACCGTACAACGTGCCGTTAATAACACCGTCGCATCGCAAGTACTCAACGCCGCCAGTGCCGATATCAAAGGCTTGGAGTTAGAAGCGACCGCCGTGGCGAGCGATGCGCTGCAGTTCAATTTAATTGTTGGCTATGTCAACGCCAGCTTTAATTCGGTGGAGTTTTACGATGCGGTGACCAAAACCACCTCGGATGTGTCGAATTTGTGGTCCTTTGCCAATACGCCGAAATTAACCGCCACCTTGGGCGCGAAGTACAGCATGGCGCTAAGTTCAGGTGAACTGGTTTGGACCGCCAATGCGTCCCACCGCAGCAGCACGCAAATCTTTGAAGTGCCGAGTATGTTGGACTTTGGTGGCTATACCTTACTCAATGCTGGCGTCACTTGGTACAGCAACGATGGTCACTGGGATGTGTCGCTGCAAGGCCGTAACTTAGGCGACAAAGAAACGCGGATCGCCGGTTATAACTTCCCATTGCTGGCGGGCGAACAAACCATCACCGCCTATTATGGCGATCCACGCACCATGAGTTTGAGTGTGGGTTATAAGTTCTAACAAACCCGAACTGACCAAAAGAGGGGGGTGGCATTGGAGACAATGCCGCCCTTTTGTGTTTTTAGCCGCTTAAGCCTTCAGCCGCGAAAGCTCTGAGGCTGAAGTGCCGTCAACCACTTGCAGCCCTGCGATGGCTGCTGCATCATGCAGGTTAAGGGGTGGAGTACAGTATGATTGCCATTATTGCCGATGATCATCCGCTGTTTCGTGTTGCGTTGGCGCAGGCGTTACAGCAACTTTTAGGGGCGCAAGCACAGTTGTTGCAGGCGCACAGCATGCAACAGTTGTGGCCGTTGCTGCGTCAACACCCAACCACTGAGCTGATTTTATTGGACTTAAAATTGCCCGATGCCGAGGGGTTTACCGGTTTAACCGCCCTTCGAGCGGAGTATCCGGACATCACGGTGCTGATGATTTCTGCCATCGAAGACCCTGCGGTGATCAAACAAGCCCTGCAGCTTGGGGCGACGGGTTATGTGACTAAATCGGCGCCGCTGGATGTGTTGCAACATGCCATCGATACGGTGTTATCGGGCGAGTCCTTTGTCCCTGCGGATTTATCCAATGCGGTCGCCCAAGCACAAGATCTAATCGATGCCGATTTTGCCCAGCGTTTAGCGCAGTTAACGCCGCAACAATTACGCGTGTTGAAAATGATTGCCGATGGCTTGCTGAATAAGCAGATCGCCTTTGAAATGAATGTGCAAGAAACCACGGTTAAACAACACGTGTCGGCTATTTTAAGGAAACTTAACGTCAATAATCGCACGCTGGCGGGGATCTTGTTTGAAAAACTGCGCCAAACTGAGGAGTATGCCTAACATGCGATCTATCGTAGTGCTGTGTGTGCTTGGCTTAAGCGGCGCTGCCGGGGTGCATGCCAAGCAACCCACCGAGCCGCCGTTGCCACAGCTCAAGGCGGGGATGTGGCAAAGTCAGAATCAATTATGGATCGATGGCCGTGATGTGGTGGCAGAATTAAAGCAACAGCAGCAAGGGTTTATCGGTTTTTTACCCAAGGCGCAACAAGCCAAGGTGCAGCAGATGGTGCAGCAACGAGATCCGTCGCGAGTACGGCAATGTGTGCCATCCAGCCAACTGCTCCAGCTGAAAACGCCGCAAGATTATTTGCGCGTGGTGCAGCAGCGTTTACCGAAATGTCAGTTGCAGGTGACCAAACGACAAGGTTCTCATGTGTATTTTAGCGGCCAGTGCCAAGGTCAACATGGCTATACCGGTTCGGTTGCAGGGCAGGTGACCTTTATCGGTTCGACCCAGTTGCAGCTGCAAGCACAAGGCCAAGGCCGAGCTATGGTGCCTGGCTATAGTGATGGTCGTAGCAGCCAGCAATTTCGGGTGGTCAGTCAAGCGCAATGGCTAGGGCAAAGCTGCTCTGCCTAAGGCCTGACACGGCATCCGAGCAATGGCAGATCAGACCTGCCGTGGCGCCAACCTCACCTACAATTCCGGCCGCGGTGTCGAGGTCGACCCCAAACTGCAACGGATAGTCGAAGGCAATGCCGCGCTAACCATTGGAACAACGGTTTTGCTATGGCAGTATGCTGCTATCGAGAGATCATCGCCTATGATGATAGATATCGTTGCGACACAACTAACGTGAAGTGGGAACATCGTGCTGTGAAACTCCCTGAGGCCACCGATCCTATGCCTTGGTTTGTGCCAAGTGCCAAACTGTTGCGCCAGTCCTTGCTGGTGCGAAGTATTTTTTTATTGCTGTTGTGGTTACTGGTCTGGGAAATCGGTTGGTTAGTGGAATATACCCATCATGCATCGGTTTGGTATCCCGTCGCCGGTTTGACCTTTGCGGCCTTGCTACTGATGGGGTTATCAGCGGTACCTGCGTTGTTGGTGGGTTGCGTCGGCATCACCTTTTATACCGCCGCACACTATCAGATTGAGTTAGCGCCGCTTGCGCTGTTAAATGCCGGCATCGCCTTTGGTTTTGCCCATATCATGCCTTATGCCTTGGGGGCGCTAGCGCTGCGGGCCCTCACTCAGCATGGCATCCGTGATATCACCACCGTGATTGTCTGTTTTTTGCTGATTGCGGCAGGAAGCTCCTTGTTGGCCACCGTGCTGGTGTTACCTACCTTGGTGATCACCGACATGATGCCGCTGTCGGATGTTGAAAAAACCTGGTTACCGTTTTGGATTGGCGACATGGCTGGCGTGTTGGTGCTGGGACCATTTTTTGTCGGCTTACTCAGTGCTCTGTTACCCGGCGCCTTGTTTCGTTTAACTGATATGTCGGGTTGGCAAACACCAACAGTGACGCGCAAAGTATTAGCAAAAGTGCTGGTGACCGCCTTGCTGTTATCGCTGTGCATGTGGTTAGCCTACTGGACACGTTCCGCCAATTCTGCCTTCGCTATTTTCTTTTTGGTGATCCCGCACATGTGGATCGCCTGTTCTGAATCGCCCCTTTGGAATGCCACCAGTGTTGCCCTGAGTTCATTTTTAATCGCGTTTTGGGTTCATCTATTTGGTTTAATGGACTTTGTGATGGTCTATCAATTCGCCATCTGCGTGATAGGTGCCAACACCTTGTTTGGCTTGGCGGTGCCCACTTTGCTGGCGGATAATCTGCATTTGCGCCGAGTGGCGTTTACCGATGCGCTGACACAAGTGGCGTCGCGGGATCGGCTAGAGCAACGGGCCGCCTTGGAAGTGATCCGGTGCCAGCAAGAACAACGGCCCTTAGCCTTGATGGTGTTTGATATCGACTTCTTTAAGCAAATCAACGATGAGTTTGGGCATCATGTGGGTGACCAAGCGTTGCAGCAACTGTGTCGTGTGGTGCAACAAAATTTACGTCCGACCGATACCCTCGGCCGTTTTGGTGGGGACGAATTCGTCGTGTTGCTGCCCCAAACCTCGCAAGACGCCGCGGCGCTGATTGCCGAGCGTATTATCGAGCAATTGCAAGCCATTCGGGTAGCCGATGTGGTCAGCTTAACGGCCAGTTTCGGCGTTGCCGCGTTACAGCTGGATGAAGATTACGAAGGGTTATTTCGCCGCGCGGATCACGCCTTGTATCAAGCGAAAATGGCTGGGCGTAATCGGGTGGCTGTGGCGGCGATGTGAGTCGGCAGCAGAACATCTCTTTCCTTTAATGCGTCAACAAGCGCTGTAACGTGCGTTTGAGCGTAGCCGCTTTCAGTGGCTTGAGCATAAAGTGGTAGCCATTGTTCAGTGCATCCTCTCGTGTGGCCTGTTGTTGGTCTGCCGAATGAATGATCACCGGAGCCTGACAGCCCCAATGCTGTTGCAACTGTAAGGCCACTTGCACCCCTGTCGCGCCTTGGTCAAGGTGATAATCAAACAGCATTAAATCAAGCGCTGCGTGTTGCTGGACATGCAGCAAGGCCTCACCAGGTGAAGCTGCGGCATACACCTCGCACTGCCAACTGCGTAGCAGTTCTGCCACGGCTTGACGCAGTTGCGGATCGTTGTCCAATAACAAAATGCGTTTGCCGGCGAGTTGCTGGGGGTGATCGCCAAGCGTGCTGGCCGCCACAAAGTCGCGTTGACGGTGTGCCAGTGGCAGACTGACCGCAAAACAGCTGCCTCGCCCCTCTTCTGACCACAATTGCAACGGGTGGTTTAGCAATTCACTGATCCGTTGGCTAATGGCCAGCCCGATGCCTAAACCATGTTGGTCGCCGCGCCGTCCTTGCTGAAACTCTTGGAAGATGTGCTGTTGCTCGTCCGCAGCAATGCCAACGCCGGTATCCCACACCTCAAGCCGCAACCAGCATTGTCCGTCGGCTCGTGTTCGCTTACGCCAACCGACCAATAACCTGCCGCGAGGCGTGTAACGAATGGCATTGCTTAATAAATTCTGCAACAGTCGTTTTAGCAATCGCGGGTCGGTGTCGACTGACCAAGCACAGGGTCGATAGCGCAAGCGTAAGCCTTTTTGCTGCGCCAGCACCTGAGCATCTTGCACCACGGCATCCAAACACTGGTGTAAGGCGATGATGGCGCGTTGCGGTTTAACGGCACCGGCATCTAATTTGGTCAGCTCCAGCAACGAGACCAGTAATTCTTCGGCGGTACTTAACGAGGTGCCGACCTGCTGGGCTAGTTGTTGAGTGGACGGTTCCTTGGTTTGTTCGCGGATAAGGCCTGCAAACAACGCCGCCGCGTTAAAGGGTTGCATCAAGTCGTGGCTGGTGGCCGCAAAAAAGCGGTGCTGGCTGGCGCTTTTTTCTTCCAGTTGCTGTTTGGCCGTGGCCAGTTGATTGTTCAGTTGTTGCAACTCGGCGGTGCGTTGGCTGACTCGTTGTTCCAGTGTGTTGTTGGCTGCTTCCAGTTGCTGCTGTACGTCAATAAAGGAACTGACATCGGTGTAAGTGGTGACAAAGCCGCCGCCAGGCAGCGGGTTGCCTTGCATTTCAAACACCCGGCCGTCACGTTGTCGACGTTGGAACTTGTAGCTTGAGCCTTGACGCAAGTAGGTGAGGCGTTTGCGAACTTCTTGCTCGATGGCCGTTCCATCGGCGGTCTCTTGGGACAGGTAGCCGCGTTGTGCGTTGTAGCGGATCAGCTCTTCCACTGGTGTGCCGACCTCAATTAAATTCGGCGGGTAATGAAACATCTCCACATAATGACGGTTCCAAGCGATCAAGCGTAAATCGCGATCGACGACACTGACCCCCAAGTTGATATGTTCAAGGGTGCTGGACAGCAGCGCTTGGTTGAATTGATAGACTTGACTGGCTTCATCGACAAACATCGCCACCGATTCAATCGGCAGTTGACGATTTGCAGCGGCTGCGCCTAACAACAGTCGCATGGATGCGCCACCAACGACGGCGGCGAGATGGCGCTCAACCCCTTGCTGCATGTTGACCGGGGCAAGGGCAGGGGATTGTGGGTCGACTTCGCGCAGATAGCGCTGCAGCAGTTCCAGCGCTTCATGTTCACCGCTGTAACGCCGAAGTAAGCTGTAACAATCTTGGATGGTTAAGCGCGCCGGCAAATGACTTGGCTTGGATTGCCGGCCGACAAAGGCGGCGCTATCGAGCCATTCGGCCATCCGGGTTTGGCTGAATTGACTGACTAGCCACAACATGAGACTGTTCATGGTCAAGCTAACGACAGTGCCGGTGCTAATGCTATCTGGCCCGAGCTGATTGAGCCAATGCGGGGCGAGCATCTGCAGCGAAAACGGCCCGTGCACCAACCATGGCCAATCGATCAGCCCCACCCGCTGCAGTTCCGGTAATAACAACAGGTAGCACCAGACCGAGGCACCGGTCAACAGGCCAGCTAAGGCGCCTTGGCGGTTTAAGCGACGTTGCTGCATCCCAAAAATCAACGAGGGCGCCAGTTGCGCAATCAATACAAATGCCATCAAGCCGAGTTGGGCTAAACCGGTTTGCGAGCCAATGCCGCGGTAATAGACAAAACCAAAGGCGAGCACGGCCAGCATTGCGCTGCGCCGCAGCAGTACCACGGAGACATCCGCGCGGCCAAATTTGTGCAACAACGGCATTAACACGTCATTGCTGAGCATAATACCCAGCACCACCGTGGCGACAATCACCATGCTGGTGGCTGCAGAAAAGCCTCCAAGGTACGCCAGCAAGGCGACATCCGTCCGGTTGGCGCTGAGCGGTAGTTGCAACACCACTAAATCGATGCTGACGTTATCCCCCAGCAACAAGGTTCCGGCCAGTGCCAGTGGCAAGGTGAAGATGCTCATTAACAACAGATAGCCCGGGAAAATCCACCGTGCATATCGTAGGTGCGGCAGGTGCTGGATCTCCACAAAGCTGACATGAAACTGCCTTGGCAAACATAAGGTGGCTAGAAAACCAAGCAAGACGTGGATCCAATACACCGAGGTGGGTGCAGCCTGTTGCTGCAAGGCTTGCACTTTGGCTGAGCTTGATGCTTGCGCAAACACATCGGCAACGCCATCAAACAGCCCAAAACAGACAAATAACCCCACCGACACTAAAGCGATCAACTTGACCAACGACTCAAAGGCAATCGCAGTCATCAGGCCGGGATTGGGTTGATGCGCGCGTGCCGATTTTCCGGCAAACAATAACGCAAACACGGCCAACCACAGCGTGACATACCAGCCGGTATCTTGATACCACTCATTGCTATCACGGGCATTCGACAGCGGCATTGGCGACACCGAGTGGGCGGAGGTTTGCACCAACGCATGGATGCTGGTTGAGATCGCTTGCAATTGCAGCGCGATGTAGGGGATCACCGCCAGTAACACGATAAAGGTGGTAACGATAGCAATAGCGCGGGAATGGCCATAACGGGTGGCTATAAAATCGGCGACTGAGGTGATCCGATAGCGTCGCGCCGTAATGGCGATACGACTGACCAGCTGAAACGCCACCCCAAACAACACAATAGAACCGATGTAGGTTGGAGGGATCCACCAGCCGTTGACAGCGGCTTGCGCCGTCACGCCATAAAACGCCCAGCTGGTGCAATAGACCGCCAAGGCGAAGGAAAATATCCAAGGGGCCAACGGATGCTGGCCATGTAAGCGTTGACCCAGTCGGCCCACACTGTAGAGCACCAGCAAGTACAACAACGACAAGGCTGCAATACTGCCCAGTCCGATAGCGCCTTGGTCAAGAAGCATGCTGGCCTTATCCGATGACATGATAAGTCTCGGATTGTGCCTGAATTTTTGCCAGCTGCCCAGTCATGTGGCGCTGACCTACCGCGCGGTCCAACCGCCGTCCAACACCAAGGTCTGTGCCGTAATATGACGGCTGCTGGGCGCCAACAAAAACAATGCTGTGGCGGCGATTTCGCTGACATCAATAAAGGCTTTTTGTGGCATAGGAGCCAGCATGATTTGTTCGATCACTTGTTGTTCGGTCAGTCCATGTTCTTTGCATTGTGCGGCGATTTGTGCGTCGACTAACGGCGTGCGGACATAGGCTGGGCAAATGGTATTGATGGTAAAATCGATATCGGCATTTTCCAGTGCAATCACTTTTGAAAAGCCTAATAACCCATGTTTTGCCGCGACATACGCCGATTTATAAGGCGATGCCACCAACGCATGAATCGAACCGATGTTGATCACCCGGCCAAAACCACGACGACGCATGCCCGGTAACAGCGCTTTGCTGAGCATGGCAGGGCCGGTTAGCATCACTTGTAATAGCTGTTGCCACTTTTGCTCTGGAAAATCTTCCAAGCGAGCGACATGCTGAATGCCAGCATTGTTGACAAGCACGTCCACCTCGCCGGCCTCTGCAGCCAGTTGCTCGATGCTCGATTGCTGGCACAGGTTCAGGGGCAGAGCCATGGCGGCAAAACCTTGTGCTTGTAACATGCTCGCCTTGTGCCTGGCTAAGTCGATATCTAAATCCGCCAATACAACGTGATGACCGGCTTGAGCGGCCTGTTCTGCAATGGCAAAACCGATCCCGCCACTGCCGCCTGTGACTAAAATACGCATGGGTTACTCCTCAGATTTGATAACTCAAGGCTAGGGATAAGCCCGCGTGTCAGCAACGGTACTTTAGTGTTATACCCAGCAAGGTCAGTCCCAAATATCTCGCGATCCATGGGCTACATTGAACTGATGCGAATTTAAGCAACGGGGCAAAAAGCATCTGCACAAAACGCTCTTTCTTTGGCTTTCAATTGGAAGAAGTCATTACTGTGTGCGATAAATCTCAGCAATGGCACAAAACAACGGATTTTATTGGTCAAAGCCATGTGCTGTGGTATGTTCAGCCTTTGCTTGAACTGTAAAGTTAAAAGAAACGGCAGTCAGAATTGATGTTTTCATTGCTAAAATATCGGTTCTATAAAAAAAAGACATCGAACTGCTATTTTTGAGTTATCTACAACTAGGTACCAGACATGACCAACTCGACACCCTTTTTAACCAACGATGCTGCGGTGCTAGGCCTGTTGGCTTTAATCCTCGGTTTTGTGTTTTATACCAGTCACAGCAGCTCGCCTGGATGGCAACGGTTCTACCGCTATGTGCCATCGATTCTGTTGTGTTATTTCATTCCATCCTTGTTTAACAGCTTTGGCATTATTGATGGTGAGCACTCACAGCTGTACAAGGTTTCCTCCAGCTATTTGCTGCCAGCCTGCTTAGTATTGCTGACCTTGAGTGTTGATTTTAAAGCAATTTTAGCACTTGGCCCTAAAGCGTTGATTCTGTTCTTAACCGGCACTGTGGGTGTCGTGATTGGTGGACCTATTGCTTTGTTAGTGGTGGGGTCGATCTTTCCTGAACAAATGGGCGGCGTGGACGCAAACGCTGTGTGGCGTGGGATGGCAACGATTGCCGGTAGCTGGATTGGCGGCAGTGCCAACCAAGCGGCGATGAAAGAAGTGTTCCAACCCAGTGGCGAAATTTTCTCAGTGATGATCACGGTGGATGTGATTGTGGCGAATTTATGGACTGCGGTGTTGTTATGGATGGCCGCCAATGCCAAGCGCTTGGATGAAGCACGCGGAGCCGATACCAGCTCCATCGAAGCCCTGAAGGCGAAAATCGAACAATACCAAGCAGAAAACAGCCGTATTCCAACGACCAATGATTTGATGTTGATCACCGCCGTAGGGTTTGGCTTAGGTGGTGTTGCGCATTTCTTTGCCGACTATATCGCGCCGTGGATCCAAACCAACGCGCCTGAGCTGGCGATGTACAGTTTAACCTCGAAGTTCTTCTGGGTTGTGGTGTTGGCCACCACCTTTGGTTTGTTGTTATCAGGCACGAAGTTACGTCATTTAGAAGCGGCTGGCGCCTCGAAAGTTGGTTCGGTATTGGTATACATTTTGGTCGCCAGCATCGGTATGCATATGGATGTTACCGCCATCATGGATTACCCCGTGATGTTCTTAGCGGGTCTGGTGTGGATCAGTATCCATGGTGGTTTAATGCTGCTGATGCTGAAAATTACCAAAGCACCGACCTTCTTTATGGCCGTTGGCAGTCAATCAAATATTGGTGGTGCGGCATCGGCACCTGTGGTTGCCGCGGCGTTCCACCCCGCACTGGCGCCAGTGGGCGTATTGTTAGCGGTGCTGGGTTATGCGCTTGGTACTTACGGTGGTTATTTGTCGGCGCTAATGATGCAAGCCGTCGCCCCTTAACAGGCGATGTGATGCAACTACAAAGGCCACCGCTTGCGGTGGCCTTTGTGCTTTTAACCTGAGCTTTAGCGTTTTGCCGTCGCCGAAGAACCGCGTGGTCCGGTCGACTCGCGGACCAGCAATTCAGGAATAAACACCGGCTGTTCCACTGTGCTGATGCTTGCCCCTGGGCGGGTCTGGCGGAACAACAATTCGGCGGCCTGAGCAGCAATGGTGGTGTTCGGCTGATGCGCTGTGGTGAGCGGCGGCCACGTTTGGCGAGAGAACGGACTGTTTTCAAAGCCGACAATCGATAACTGCTCGGGAATTTGGACATTGGACAAACGCGCACTAAACAAAGCACCGGCGGCGATCTCGTCGTTACAGGCAAAAATGGCGGTTGGTTTTTGTGGCAGATTCAGCAGCTGCTTGGCCCCTTTGACACCACTTTCAAACGAATAGCTACCTGGCACAATAAACTTGGCATTGGCTTGAATACCACGTTTAGTCAGAGCCGCTTTAAACCCTGCTAAGCGCTCACCGCTGGAGCTATGCTCTTCGTCACCGCATAAAAAGGCGATATCGGTGTGGCCTAACTCCAATAAGTGGTTGGTGATTTTAAAGGCCGCAGTAAAGTCATCAATCAGTACACAGTTACTTAGCTTGGGTGATGGCGTTGAGCCTGAAATAATCCGTACAAACTCCACGTCATGCGCTTCTAACGCACTGACAATATCCGGCATTTCCGAAAAGGGCGGCGTGAGCACCAACCCTGCAAGACGCGAGCGCTGCACTAATTCAATCACTTCTTCTACGATATGCGGCGATTTGGCGTTGGTGGGGTGGATTAACAACTCATAGCCATTATTGCGACAGGTATCGAGCAAACCGCGCTGCATGTCGATCACATAATAGGCGTTTGGGTTGTCGTAAATGTAGCCAATGGTATACGACTTGGTACTTGCCAAGTTTCGCGCCGCAGCGTTGGGTTGATAATTCAACTCAGCGATAGCAGCCATGACCTTCTCTAACGTCGCTTTTTTTACCGACGGTTCATTATTCATGACCCGCGACACGGTTTTTATCGAAACGCCGGCGCGATCCGCCACGTCATTGATAGTGACTTTCATCGTTGTAACTCGATCCCCTGAATCATGTGGTCGCCAGTCTAATCTTTGTACAATTTGACGTCCGAAGTGGCGATTCATTCACCACTATGCTGGCTTGGCTGTAAGAAAATGACAGCGGTGGTCATTTTGTAACGAAAACCGAGATTAGGGATACACGGTTTTTGGCTTAAGAGCAAATGCTAATTTGCCCAAAAAATGGGCTATTGGTGTTTGGTGAATTAAATAATAATAAAAAACATTATAAATCAACAGTTTAATTGTTTCACTTTTCTGGCTACTCATACTAAATGACCAGCGTTATCAGCAAAAGCTAGATTATACGCTAAAATCTGCGTTGTGAATTTCGTCTAATTTTTCATCGGATGGGGTTTGCAAATCGATTTTTTTTTGTGTATGTTGAGTTTTAATGACAACGCTGTCATTGCAGGACAAAAAATACTCATCGCACACAAAGAATAAACAGGAATGGGAGAAGCTCATGTCGCACAATAAAATGAATAAATGTGCCGCAGCAGTGAAACTGGGTTTATTGGTAGGTACTGTTGCATTAGCAACACCTGCCTTTGCTCAGCAAGCCGCTAAAGCCGATGGTGCTAAGAAAGACCAAAACGTCGAAGTCATTCAAGTTCGTGGTATCCGCGCTTCACAAGAAGCAAACTTAAACGCTAAGCGTTTCAGTGACTCCATTATTGACGTGGTAACGTCAGAAGATATCGGTAAATTCCCAGATAAAAACGTGGCTGAATCACTGCAACGTGTACCGGGCGTTACTATCCAACGTCAATTCGGTGAAGGTGCTGGTGTTTCAATCCGTGGTTCAGGCCAAGATTTAACGCTGACCACATTAAATGGTCAAAACGTCGCTTCTACCGGCTGGTTCGTGTTAGAGCCAGCACGCCGTAGCTTCAACTATGAATTATTACCTTCAGAACTGGTCGGTAACTTGGAAGTTTTGAAAGCATCACAAGCGGACGTTGCTGAAGGTGGTATCGGTGGTACTGTGGTGGTTCATACTCGCAAACCATTGGATTTAGATGCCAACACCTCTTACTTCTCAGTGGAAGGCAGCTACCAAAGCGATTCTGAATCGACAGATCCGCAATTGTCAGGCATGTACAGCTGGAAAAACTCTGCTGAAACCGTTGGTTTCTTAGTGTCAGCAGTGAAACAAGACCGCAGCCTGCAACGTCAAGGTAACGAAGCATTCTGGGAATGGGGTGCAGGCCCAGTTGCCTTTGAACAAGACCGTCAACGTCAAGCCTTAACGGGTACTTTGCAATTTGCACCAAAAGACAACATCAACATCGTCCTGAACGTGATGGACATGCAGATGGACGCTGACAACACCAACTACGCCCTGTGGTTAACACAAGCGGATAGTAGCTGGGGTTCAGGTAAAACAGAACAATGGTTAGGCGGCGACGGCAAAACGGCCAACGCTCAAGGTACTCAAGTCAAAGGTCCTTTGAATGTTGCGTATTACCAAGCTCGTCCTCGTGAAGCGACCATGACGTCGAAAGTCTACGATGCCAAGTTTGAATACGAAGGCGATGGTTACAAACTGGCAACTCAAATCGGTGATACCAAATCAACAGGTGGAACTGATTTCGAGATGGTGGTGGATGACGGTACAGGCGGCACGCCAATTGTTGGCGGTAAATATGACTTTACTGGCGGCAAGCAAGCGTGGTCGACAGGTAATCTGAACATGTCTACCTATGATCCAGGTTCACTGACCATGGGTACAGGTTCAAACTTCAACAAGACGCCAAAAACTGACGGCGAAACTTATGTGCAGTCAGACCTGACCTTCCCAACCAACGTGGGTCCAATCACTGAGTTCAAAACAGGCTTCCGTTATGCTGACCATAACACCACCAGCCGTCGTTTCGAATTCCTGCAAAAAGCTGGTTTTAACCCAACGATTTCAACCTCAGGCATTCAAGACGGTAACATGGACGTGGGTGCTGGCGATTACTCCATCCGTAAATTCGACGCTGACAAGTTAAAAGCTTGGGCGAAAGCCAGTATCACAGGTCAAAAAGAAGATTTAGGTGCGTATTCCGAAATCGACGAAACCAACATTGCCGTGTACGGTATGGCGACATACAGCACTGAAAACGTGCGTGGTAACTTCGGTCTGCGTTATGTCACGACTGACGCAACCTCAACCTATTATGTTGGTGGCAAAAAGCAAGAAGCTGACGCGGATTACGCCGAATTCCTGCCAAGCGCTAACGTGGTCATGGACTTAGCCGAAGACAAGATCCTGCGTGTTTCTGCAGCCCGTGCTATGGCACGTCCACAATACGTGGATATGTACGTGAACCCGAACGTAATGGGTATCAACGATGACACGCCAAACAACCAACGCTGGATTGTTGGTAACATCGGTCTGAAACCATTTATTTCTGACCAATTCGACGTCACCTACGAATGGTACTACGACGGTTCATCGATGGTGTCTGCAGGCTTGTTCCTGAAAGACGTGAAGAACTTCGTTAACATCAAACAAGGTAAAGCGACTGCTGCAGAGATCCCATTTGAGCTGACTCGTGCCGACGAGAAAGCCAACGGCTGGACGACGGAGCAAAAAGGCAACGGTAAAGATGCCTTTATTCGCGGTATCGAGTTACAACATCAGACCTATTTCGGTAATGGTTTTGGTACTATCCTGAACTATACCTACACCGACACAGGCACTGACAAAGACACATTCACCGACATGAATCCAGTGCTGAGCGACTCTTCTCGTCACTCTTACAACGCAACGGGGTATTTCGAAAACGAATTGTTCCAAGTGCGTTTAGCATACAACTGGCGTAGTGAGTACATGATCCGTGAATCGGGTTCGTACGGTAACCGTCTGCATGATTCATTCGGTTCACTGGATCTGAGCGCAGTTTGGCATGCAACCGATTATATGGACATCAAACTGGATGTGAACAACATCCTGGAAGAAGGTTCTAAACAGTTCGGTAACAACGCCTTCCAAACCAACTACTCTGGTTTCGTGAAAGGTTTCCCACTGTATGAATACGAAATGGCTCGCCGCATCTCTGTGGGCGCCAGCTTCCGCTTCTAAGGTTGGATGATGTATGAAAAAGGGAAGATTGCTTCCCTTTTTCTTTCTGTACTTTTAATAAGTCAACTACAGCCAATTCATAGCCTTAGCTTGAGTGTCAGGTTAACGCTATGCGTTGTTTGCCCAGCGCGCTGATATCCACAAGAGCAGGATAGTTCATCTTCACGTCCATTCATGGTATTGCTGAACTGTTCACGTCGTTGCTAAGGAGTTTCTGATGAATAGCACTGTTGTAGCCCTCAATCACCAAGTTCATGCCCACACCCGCTTGCAAGCGAGTCGCGATTTTAGTGAGTTTGCCAGTCAGCATTTATTCCCTGTGACCTTGTTCGAATTTGTCCGCGCAGCGAGCGAGTTTCCGTTGGTATTTGTCAAAGACAGCGACAGCGGGCAGTTTCGCTCGGTGGCGTTGACAGGGCTGCAAACCGGCGAAAACCTGTATCAGCAGTTACAGCAAGCTCCAGTGTATCTGCCACTTGCAGTACAAAATTATCCGTTGGTGCTGATTGCGAGGGACGAACAACCGGATCAGTTTCAATTGGGCGTGAATACCGGCTCTGTGTTGTTGTCGACGCACCAGGGCGAACCTTTATTTAGCGGGACAGAACAATCGCCGTTTTTGCAGCACCGCACTCAGAAACTGCTCGATACTTTGGAACAAACGCAAATTAGTAATGCCATTTTGCAGTTATTGGCAGAGCGCCAGCTGTTAAAGCCCCAAGCATTCCGATTTGAGATCGTGGGCGATGTCATAGAGCTTGGCGGTATCTATATTCTTGATGAAAAGGCTTTCTCCGAACTTTCCGCAGACGACTTTGCTGATTTACGTCAACGTGGCGTATTGCCAGCGTTGTATGCGCATCTGGCCTCATTGCATCAGCTTAATCGCTTGGCAAGTATGAAGGTTGCGCTCAAGCAGCAAGGTGCCTAATCATGGGAGCCATTCGTTCGGTGTTAATTGTCGGTGGCGGCACCGCTGGGTGGTTGGCCGCCTGTCACTTGGCGAAAAAGCTGGGGAGTCAAAGGGCCGATGGTGTCAAAGTGACTTTGCTCGAGTCGGCGGAGATCCCAACCATTGGTGTGGGTGAAGGCACAGTCCCTGCGATGCGACAAAGTTTGCAGTACTTGGGCATCTCCGAGACTGAGTTTATTCAATGCTGTGATGTAACATTTAAGCAAAGCATCAAGTTTGTAGACTGGCTAACTGGGCCCAATTCAGCAACGCCGGATTATTACCACCACATTTTTGATTACCCAGAATTACAGCGAATGGATTTAACGCCGTATTGGCTGCAAGGTGCGCTGGGTGATCTGTCGTATGCAGATGCTGTGTCGGTGCAAAGCCGTTTAGCCGAAGCGGGGTTTGCCCCTAAAACCATGCTACATGGCGAATATCAGGGCTTAACCAGTTATGCGTATCATTTAGATGCGGCCAAATTTGCCGCTTTGTTAACGCGTCATGCCACCCAAATGCTGGGGGTAAGTCATCTGCTTGGCACAGTGCAACAGGTCCAACGAGGCAACGAGGGGACTATTGCCGCGGTCCATACCGCCGAACACGGTGCTCTGACCGCCGATCTTTACATTGATTGCACCGGCTTTCGGTCGTTGTTGTTGGGCGAGGCGCTGCAGGTGCCGTTTATTCGTAAAAACGACGTGTTGTTTTGCGATAAGGCCTTGGCATTACAAGTGCCCTACGATGATCCCAGACAGCCTATACCTTGTTTTACCATTGCCACCGCGAAATCCGCGGGTTGGATCTGGGATATTGGTCTGACTGAGCGTCGCGGCACTGGCTATGTCTTTTCTAGCGGATTTACTTCGCCCGAGCAAGCGTACGACGAGCTGATGGCGTATTTACCACCGTCGGCGCAAAGCCTCACTCCGCGGCTTATAGACATGAACATCGGCTATCGTGAACGGTTCTGGCAGGGCAATTGTGTCGCGCTGGGCCTGTCTCAAGGTTTTGTCGAACCGCTCGAGGCGACTGGACTGTTGGTGTATGACGCGACGGCTCGGATGTTGGCAGAGTCTTTTCCACATCACATGGATGCAATGCCCTTACTTGCACAGCGTTTTAATCAACGAGTGCGTCATACCTGGGATCGGGTCATCGATTTTATTAAGTTGCATTATTTGTTGTCGCAGCGCAGCGACAGTGAGTTTTGGGTGGCCAATCGCCAAGCTTCGAGCAGCCCTGCAAGCTTGCTCGATAATCTAGCGCTGTGGCGTTATCAAGTGCCCACAGCCTATGATTTCCATAGCAAGCTTGAGATTTTCAACTTAGAAAATTATTTGTATGTGTTGTACGGCATGCATTTCCCAACTCAAGCACCTGAGGTCTCACGCACACCGCAGCGGCTACAGGCGCAACAATTGAGCCGATTTTATGCCGACAAAGCGCTGCAGCTGCAACGTGAATTAGTACCGCATCGTCAATTGCTCGAGCGCATCCGCCGCTATGGCTTGCAAGCTGTATAAGGAGTGTTTATGACCCAACAACCATCTGCCATGTCGTCTATTTGTATCGTCGGTGGCGGTTCATCTGGCTGGATGACAGCGATTTATCTCAATCGTTTTTTTAATCAGTTCGAACGTCGTGTGCAAGTGCAATTGGTCGAAAGTGATGACATCAATATCATCGGGGTCGGTGAAGCCACGGTGCACAGTATTCGTTATTTCTTTGCCGCGATGGGGCTTGATGAACGGGAGTTAATGGCAGAAACCAATGCCACGTTTAAAACGGGCATTATGTTTCGCAACTGGAAAAAGCCTGTCGATGGCAAGATGCATGAATATTTTCACCCGTTTGACCACGTTAAGCCTCCGCTGGATTTAGATATCAACAGTAGTTGGTTATTAGATAAACGCTTTGAATTTGAACGCTACGACCAAGGTGTCAGTCTATCCGCGGCGTTAATTGAAGCGGGTCACACCCCAAAAACGGCATCCTCCGGCAACTACATGGGCGTGGTGCCTTATGGTTATCACCTCGACGCGGTCAAAATGGCGCGTTATTTGCGGCGAAAAGCCATTGAGGCAGGCGTGATTCACACAGTTGCGACCGTGCAACATGTGGAAACTTCCGGCGAGCAAGTGCAAGCGGTCCATACCGATCAGGGTCGATTTACCGCCGATGTGTTTATCGATTGCACTGGCTTTCGAGGTTTATTACTGGGAAGTTTAAAAGCTGATAACTGGCAATCTTTCACGGATGCCTTGCCATGTAACAAAGCCGTCGCCATTCAGCGTGAATTACCTGGACCGCCAAAACCCTATACCACGGCCACGGCGATTAGCCATGGTTGGGTCTGGGAAATTGACTTGGCAAATCGCCAAGGCACAGGCTATGTGTATGACGGAGCAATGCTCAGCAAAGAGCAAGCTGAAGCGGAACTTCGTGACTATTTGGGGCCGGACAGTGCCGTACTCAAATGTACGCATTTGGATATGAACGTGGGTTGTCGCCGTGAGTTCTGGGTGGGCAACTGCATTGCTATTGGCCTCGCCGGTGGTTTTATTGAACCACTCGAATCCACGGGCTTACATTTGGTCAATTTAGGCGCGCGGTTATTGTCCACCCATTTGGCTGGCGACGTGACACCAGCGGTACGAGATTCCTACAATCGGCTGATGAATGGTTTTTATACTGATTTGAAGCAGTTTATTGTGTTGCATTATTGCTTAACTGACCGCGATGACACGGAGTTTTGGCGTCAAGCTGCCCTAAAAGCGCAATACTGTGAAGGGCTGCCGCAGCAGCTGCAAGCGTGGCAGTCGAAAGTGTGTGAATACATGGACTTAGCCGGAACCTTTTCCACCACGTTCACCGATGAAAATTACCGTTACATCCTGTACGGCATGGATTATTTACCGACGTTGAACCCGATGGCGTCAGAGCGACGTTTTGATGCGTTGTTTAATCAAGTCCAGCAGCAGGGTCGTCATGCAGTGTTTAGCACCATCCCATTGTCGGTGCATGTGGCTGGTTACCATCAAGCAGGGTGATGAAGGAAGGTCGTCTCACGGCTTGTCAGGTGTATCAATCCATATCAGCTTCTAACCACGGCTCGTTTGCAGATGCAACTGAGCCGTGTAGTTTTTTGGCCGTCAGGTTTACTACCTCCTAACTTTTATGCAGAAAAAAACAGCAAATATATAATGACAGCGCTGTCATTTTGCGATAGCATACTCTTGCAGCGCAGAACTTTGCTCCCTGGCGACGGTTCTGCGTTCGGACAGTCTCCCTGTTCGATTTGCCTTCTGATTGAGGTTGACGTTATTTGTAGTTGGTAACTTCGACTGTCATTCATGGATGTTGTGTTTTATTTGCCAATCCTTATCCAAGGGTATTTCGCAGGATACACATTTGGTATCCTGCTTTTTTCTTTTGAATCACCATGCTCAATTTCAGGCGTTTTGCTTGATGACTACCGTCAACACATGCATCGCGGTTGGTTTTGTTAGTCGTTGTGTTCAATCATCATCTGCTTGATGCGAACGATGGCATCTTGCTCATCAGAGAAGGTTCAAGTCGGAAAAGGAAGTTCTCGATATGTCGACTCATTTTGTTACCAAGCTGCCGCTGCGCTGGGGCATTATCGGTTGTGGTGCCGTCACTGAGGTCAAAAGTGGCCCAGCCTATCAATTAGAGCCGCGTTTTTCGTTAGAGATGGTCATGCGACGCGATGGGGCAAAAGCGGCTGATTATGCGCGCCGCCATCAGGTGCCGCTGCATACCGACAATGCCTATGCGCTGTTATCTCACGCGGAGCTGGACGCTATTTATGTGGCAACGCCGCCCGATAGCCATCTGCAGTATGCGTTGGCGGCGGCCAAGGCCGGTAAAATATGTTGTGTCGAAAAACCAATGGCGTTGAACACCGCGCAATGCAAAGTGATGGTGGAGGCTTTTACAAAGGCCAATTTACCGTTGTTTGTCGCTTATTATCGCCGTTCATTACCGCGGTTTTTACAGGTCAAACAATGGCTGGAAAGTCAGGCTATTGGCACCGTTCGCCATGTGCATTGGCAGCTAAGTCGTCCAGTACATTCGCGAGACCTGATGCCTGATGGCCAGAATTGGCGTACCGATCCTAAACAAGCTGGTGGCGGCTATTTTGTCGATTTGGCCAGTCATGGCATCGATTTATTGCAGTATTTATTGGGAGATATCACGCAGGTGCATGGCATGTGTCAGCGCCAAGCCCAGTTGTATGCGGCAGAAGATGCGGTGACAGCGATTTGGCAACATCAAGTGCAAGCCGATGGCAGCGTTGCTACCGGCTCTGGCAGCTGGCATTTTTCTGCGGATCAACGTCGCGATCAGGTGTTGATCCAAGGCAGTCATGGCAGCATTGAATTTTCGGTGTTTGAAGAGCAAGCCCTGCTGCTCTGCCAAATGGATGCCACAGGCCAACGGCATCAAACCGAGTTGTTTATCGACAACCCTGCGCATATTCAGCAATACCATGTGGCGAATATGGCCAAAGCCTTAGCTGGGGATAACTTTGTGCATCCATCGACTGGGCATAGCGCACTTCGCACGACCGCGGTGATGGAAGCTATTTTAACTGGAGTACCGCTGGACAGCTTGTTCGCGGAGTCTTCAGCGCCATAAACATTAGGGTGCTTGATGATTGAGAAAACGCCCGCAGTCGCGGGCGTTATTTTAGGGCGTAACACCACAGAGCTTGTTAATGCACCTCAGTCACGCGACTGCTGCGCTTTGGTTGTTGTGGCAATTTACTGCGCAGCAGCACCGCGGGAGCACCAACGCGACCGGCGGGGAGCTGCACGGATTCGGTCCAGCGTGACCAGCGTTGCCCGCCGTCGATGCTGTATTCAATCCAAAGCCCAGGGTAGGCCACATTGGCGTCTAAGCTATCGTTTTTAATCACAGCGCCAGGTGGTGGCAAATAAAATTGCACGCCGGCATTGGCCAAGCGGGGCAGTTCTTTCTGACCCATCACCTGCACGAATGCTAACCAGTCGGCATCGCGAGCGTTTTGGTCGACATCGGCACTGGTTTGATCCGCCTCCCATGGGGCGTGATGCCATGCCCGTTCGGCCAGTGGCAACAACCTAGGGTAGACCATTTCTTCCAATTGCTCTGCGGTGCGAATGGTTTCGGACCACACTTGGCCTTGCATGCCAAGGATATTCTCTGGCTTCGTCAACGGCGGTAACGCACGGCCGACTAGACGCTCCAGGTTATCAATCGGTGCGCCTGCGCGAGTTTTGTCGGCATTGCTGTAGACGTTATCAGGCATATAACCAAACACTTTACGCGCATCGACAAACCGCGATGCCCAGTAATAACCACGTTCGTGCGGGTTGGCTTCGTATGGGTGGTCAAAATACAAGTGCGTGCCATGCGACAACACCACCTGATAGCCGGCGTTGGCCAGACGGTAGGCACGATCGGCGACGCCCCATTCCCAAATGTTATCCCAGACGTTGGCGTAAACGGCTGGATTATTAAATTGGCTGCGATTAAAAGGCGTTGTGGCGTCATACATCAACCCATCTTCCCAGCCACCAAGACGCAGTTCGCGCTTGGCAAGAATGTCGGCAACGCGACTTACAAAATACGGTTTTAAATCCGCTACGCCGGCAAGACCGGCTTGGCCTTTGGCAAACAAGGCTTGGCACGCCGGTGAACCGGTCCAGCTGCCAGCACCGACTTCATCGCCGCCCATGTGGTAGGTGGTTAATCGCAAACCGGCACTACGGTACATTTGTTGTAACTCGTACACCAGCTTGTCGATAAAGGCATAACTGGAGTCCATACAGACATTCACCGAGTTATCGGTGTAACTTTGTACCGTCAGATACGTCGAGGTATCGAGTGGATCGCTTAACAGATACTGGCTGGCTTTGGCCAAGTCGCCAGCTTTTTTGTAGGTGTTGTACCGTGCTTGCATCGCTTTTATGGCAGCACGGGCATGCCCAGGCATATCAAATTCAGGGATCACTTCAATATGGCGTGCGGCGGCGAATTTTAACAGGTCAATGAACTCATCACTGCTGTAATAGCCATTACCCGAGCCGGATTTATGCGGGCCTGTCCCCAGCTGGGTCAATAAACATTGTTGTTCGGATAAATCAAAACAGCGCGCACCGCCGATGCTGGTTAATTCCGGTAAGCCAGGAATTTCCAAGCGCCAGCCTTCATCTTCTGACAAATGCAGATGCAGCTTGTTGAGCTTATAGCGTCCCATCTGTTCAATCAGGCGCTTTGTCACCGCCACCCCATGGAAGTTGCGCCCCATGTCATAATGCATACCGCGCCAGCTGTAGCGAGGTTCATCGACGACCGTGACTTCCGGAATAGTCGCAGACATGGCGGTTAAACTGAGCAGCGATTGTACCCCGTAAAACACCCCTGCCGCATCGGCACCTTGGATCTCAATAGTGCTGTCGGTCACTGTCAGTCGGTAGGCTTCGGCTTTACCAAGCTTGGCATCGACGGACAATACGATGCGTTGGTCGCCATATTCTTGCTCTGATAACGCGAGAGTGATGCCTTGAGCTTGCAATGCTTGCTGCAACAACACCGCTTCATTTTTCAGTTGACCAGCAAAACTAATCACCCAAGGCGCCTGTAGGGTGACATCACCGCGCTGCACCGATAGCTGTTTGGGTGTGGGGATGATCCTGCTTTGAATGTCCCGTGTTGACAGGGCTTGACCTTGTGATGCTTGATTGTCTTGATACCGACTCTGGGTGGTGGCGATCACAAATTGGTCTTTTTCTGGCTTGTCGTACCGGTACTGTTGTTCTGGTTTGGTAAAAGGGGCGACAAAGTCGGCTAACTGCTCGGTGTCGGTATTCTTGATCACTGCAGGTTTTAGTGAGCCCGCGGTGATAAAGGCACGTGGCATAAAATCGGTATAGCTGACGATCCAAGGTGAGCCTTTAATTGGAACAACCAATTGCTGGCCCGACTTAATACCTTGGAAGTTTTTGCTTGGGCTAATCCGATGTAAATCGCCCTGCACATGCTCAATGGTTAATCCCTGCTGCTCCATGGTGTCGAGTTTTCGAACCGAATGAAGGTACAGCTGCCAGTTTCCTTGCTTTAAATCCAGTTTACTTAAGTTATGAAGAGTGATGGTGGCACTAAATTGGCTTGGCGTGTCCTGAAAGTTACTCGTTAAGGCATACCGCAGCTGTAACTCCGTGGCAAAATTGTCCAGTTCAGACTGTTGCTTAAAGTTATGCGCATCAACCGCTTGGCTTGTCAGTAAAAATGCGCCGAACATCGGCAGCATCGCAACCATTTTCTTCATAGAACCCTCGTCAATGTCGCGATCATTCTCTGTTTATCATCAGACATATGATACGTAACTGTGTTGCACTGGTTACAGCAAGTTGTAATTTTTATGACAACTTAACCAATTGAAAATAATTGATTTTTGATATCCCTGTTGCTGTTCAATGGAACTTTTGCGTTCGATTTTTAAACAGGGGGCTTGTTATTTGTCAAAATTATTATATGCTGATTCTTAAAAATGACAACGCTGTCATTTTGCTTTCTAGTCAGGCTCGTTCTGCAAGCATCAGAACAGAATTTCGCCAAGAGGGCAAGATGCAAACTACAAGCGATAAAGAGGGTGTGATGAACAGGACAACGGGGCAGGGCCCTTGGTATCTCGGGATAGACGGTGGTGGCAGCAAGTGTCGTGTCGTCATCGTGGATACCAATGACCAGGTGTTAGGCGAGGGGCTTGGCGGGCCGGCAAATCCGTTGCGTGGTATGAAAATCGCGATTGATTCCATCATGACCGCAACGGAACAAGCCATGCAGCAAGCGGGTCTTGAACAGGCTGACCTGTCGAAGTTAATCGCCGGCGCAGGGTTGGCTGGGGTCAACATGCCGCAGTACTTTCAACTGGTCAGCGATTGGCAACATCCGTTTGCCGCTTTTCATTTAACCTCTGATCTGCATACGGCGTGTATCGGGGCGCATCGGGGTGAAGATGGCGCTGTGATCATTGTCGGCACAGGATCCTGTGGCTTGGCGGATGTCAACGGCCAAGTCTTGGATATCGGTGGTCATGGCTTTCCATACGGCGATAACGGCTCAGGATCATGGTTTGGCAATCAGTTAGTTCATCATGTGCTGCTGCACAAAGATGGTATTGGCGCACCTACGCTGCTGACCGACTTGTTATGTGCTGAACTGGGTGTCAGTGAAACCTTGGACATCGTTGGCCACTTTATGCATGCCACGCCCACGGTGTATGCCAAATATGCCCCGCTGGTGTTTGCGGCGGCGGAACAAGGCGACGACACCGCGCTTGCCATTGCTAAAGCAGGCGCAGCGCACATTGAAAACATCGCGAACCGCTTATTTAGTTTACAGCCTTCCAAGTTAGCCTTTATTGGTGGCCTTGCTTACAAGGTGATCCCATTTTTATCCCGTGATGTGCAGGCGCGCATCAGTGCTGCCCAAGCAGCTCCCGAATTTGGTGCCGTGTGGTTCGCCCGGGCACAGCAGTCAAAACAAGCATCCAGTGAAGAGAGAATCTAATGAGCAGCACAATTATGGCGCGCGAAGCCGCCGAAGCCCAAGAGCGTATCCGCGAACAACTCAGCCACAATGCCAATGTCATTGCCGCCGTCGTTGCTGAAGTCAACAAACGCGCACCGAAGTACGTGTACATGGTGGGTCGTGGTTCGTCAGATCACGCTGGTGTCTTTGGTAAATATTTGATTGAAACTGAAATCGGTTTACCTGTGGCCCCTGCTGCGCCCTCGATCGCCAGCGTTTACAACAAACAGCTGCAGCTAACAGACGCCTTGGTGATTTGTATTTCTCAATCGGGTCGCAGCCCTGACATTTTGGCGCAAGTTGCGATGGCAAAAAAAGCTGGTGCCTTGGTGGTTGCGTTAGTCAATGACACCACCTCACCACTGGCCGCAGCAGCCGACTTCACCGTGCCATTGTTTGTAGGTCCTGAAAAAGCCGTGGCGGCAACGAAAAGTTATTTGGCAACGCTGTCGGCGTTGTTGCAGCTCGTCTCAGTCTGGTCTGGTAACACCGAGTTGCAAGCGGCCGTTGAGCAATTGCCAGAATTGCTACTGCAAGCCCAAGCTCTGCCGGTGCAATTAACGCCAGAATCTGTGGCCCATGTGAAGCACTGTGTAGTGTTAGGCCGCGGCCCTGGTTACGCGATTTCGCGCGAAATCGCCCTGAAGTTAAAAGAAGTCTGTGGTATTCACGCCGAAGCGTTCTCTAGTGCTGAGTTTTTACATGGGCCTGTTACCCTGGTCAAAGATCAGTTTGCCATTGTTGACGTTAGCATCGCCGATGAAGCCCTTGCTGCACATCAAGCGCAAATCAACGAAGTGCAAAGCCGTGGCGCAAGTTTGGTGCATTTAAATCATGGCAGCCTGAGCTGTCAGCCGCGGGTGTTACCGCTTTTGGTGTTGCAACGATTCTACTTGGACGTGGAAGCGGTCGCGCGTTCGCGCGGGGTCAATCCTGATGCGCCACCGGGCTTGAACAAAGTCACTAAAACGGTGTGATTGGTTCGTAAACTAATAGTAGTTTCATTTGCTTTTATATGGCAGCATGACACCGGTATCTTTACGAAAATCAAGTTTCAAAACAGGTTTTCTTGCGCAAGGAATCAGTATGAGCAGTTGTTTTTCAGTCGCTCGGCTTTTTGATGGTGAATCGTGGCATCAGCAGGTGACGGTGACGATTTCACAAGGGCTGATTGAGTCAATCACACCCGCATCAAGCACAGTACAAGATGTGACTATGGTGCCAGGTTTTATTGATGTGCAGGTCAACGGTGGCGGTGGTGCTTTATTTAACACCGAGCCTTCGCTGCAAGCGCTACGCACGATGGTTGCGGCTCACGCTCAATTTGGTTCGGTTGGCTTAGTGCCAACCGTGATCACCGATAGCATCGAGGTGATGCAACAAACGGCCAATGCAGTGGCCGAAGCCATCCGTATCGGTGAGCCTGGCGTGCTTGGCATCCATTTTGAAGGCCCGCACTTATCTGTACCTAAAAAGGGTGTGCACCCACAGCAGCATATTCGTGGTCTTAGCGAGGACGAATTGGCGTTGTATGGTCGTACTGATTTAGGGGTGAAAGTGGTGACTGTCGCGCCTGAAAATGTCAGCCCGGAACAAATCCGTCAGCTGGTTGCGCTGAATGTGCATGTCTGCTTGGGGCATACCAATGCTGACGGCGAGACCACCGCCAACGCTCTCGCTGCTGGCGCGACCGGCTTTACCCATTTGTACAATGCGATGTCGCCATTAACCTCGCGCGAGCCTGGCGTGGTCGGCGTGGCGTTGGCCGATCGGGGCAGCTGGTGTGGAATTATCCTCGATGGCCATCATGTCCATCCAACGGCCGCCAAATTAGCCATGCATGCCAAGCCCAAGGGCAAAATGATGATTGTGACCGATGCCATGTCACCAGTCGGCACCGATGCCAGCGAATTCCCGTTTTTCGATGGCAAAGTGACTCGCGATGGCAACAAGTTAACCAATGAACATGGGCAATTGGCTGGATCGGTGTTGGATATGGCAGACGCCGTACGTTATGCCGTGCAACAGTTGGATGTGCCCTTGGCTGAAGCCTTGAACATGGCATCGCGTTATCCGGCTGAGTTTTTAGCCTTAGGCCACAGTCACGGCCAGCTCAAACCCGGCTATCGAGCAGATTTTGTGCTGCTCAACGAATTTGCCGTTACGGCAACATATGTGGCGGGACAGCCACTGTATCAGGCGTAAGCCGATGACGGAGCTGGCTTGCTGGCTCCCTAAATACACACAATAATCACAACATCAGATCACAGAGGGCTTTATGGAAATGGCAATCCGCCGCGAACAACCAACGAGCACCGTGCTACCGATGATTATCATCGGCACGCTGTTTTTCGTTTTTGGTTTTGTCACTTGGCTAAATGGATCCTTGATCCCGTTTTTACGCTTAGTGTGTCACTTAACGGAATCACAAGCACTGTGGGTGCCGTTTGTGTTCTATATCGCTTATGTGTTGATGGCCTTGCCATCGTCCTGGGTGTTAAACCGCATCGGTTATAAAAATGGCATGGTGGCGGGGCTTGGTATTATGGCGGTGGGGTCTGTGGTGTTTATTCCTGCAGCAGAAGCCGCGCATTACGGTTTGTTTTTGTTGGCGTTGTCCTTGCTGGGAACGGGTTTAACCTTACTGCAAACTGCCTCAAATCCTTACATTGTTTGTATCGGCCCGCGTGAAACCGCAGCCATGCGTATCTCGTTGATGGGGTTAGTCAATAAAGGTGCTGGAGTGATCGTTCCGTTGGTGTTTACTGCCTGGATCTTAACCGGTATGGACCAATTCGCGCCGGAAGCCTTGGCCGCCTTATCGGACGAGGAGCGCAATGCGCGGTTAGTTGAGTTATCGGCTCGGTTGGTCACCCCGTACATTTATATGACAGTCGCACTGGTTGCCTTGATGGCGTTTGTGAAGTTTTCGCCGCTGCCAGAGCCTGTCTTGGAAGAACCTACCGTGGATGGTGAAGCACCTGAAGGTCGCACGTCTATTCGTCAATTCCCACAACTGATTTTAGGTGCTGTTGCGTTGTTCTTTTACGTTGGTGTTGAAGTGATCGCCGGCGATACCATTGGTTTGTATGGTCAGCATTTGAATGTTGCGCAATGGGGCATGTTAACCTCATACACGATGGTGGCCATGGTGGTGGGGTACCTGGTGGGCGTGTTTTGTATTCCACGGTTTATCAGTCAACCACAAGCCTTGTTCGGCTCTGCTGTCTTGGGGTTATTGTTTACCTTGGGTGTGATGTTTGGCTCCAGTGAGCAGCACACCATCGCCAGCGTGTTGTTTGGCTGGACGGGTATCCCAACGGTGCCAGATACCGTGATGTATTTAGCCTTGTTGGGCTTAGCCAATGCCTTGGTATGGCCTGCCGTTTGGCCATTGGCATTACAAGGGTTGGGAAAATTTACTGCAACGGGGTCAGCACTCCTGATCATGGGCATCGCCGGTGGCGCCATCCTGCCTAAGGTGTATGGTCTTATTTCAACGAGCACAGGTGATGCGCAAACCGCGTATTGGGTCATGCTGCCGTGTTATGCCTTTATTTTCTATTACGCCGTCGCTGGCTACAAAAAACGCCAGTGGTAAGTTGTCGTTGAACAAGAAAAACGCTGGTCCATCACCAGCGTTTTTTTCGTTATGTTGTAAGAAGGAACAAGAATGTCGGTTTCACAACGATTTTATGCGCTGGATGTGTTGCGAGGGCTCACCATCGGCTTGATGATTTTGGTGAATACACCAGGCTCGTGGGACCATGTGTACGCCTTGTTGTTACATGCGCACTGGGATGGTTTCACCTTTGCCGATATTGTGTTTCCTGGTTTTTTGTTTGTCGTCGGCGCGGCGATGGCATTCTCGCTGAAAAATGCCGAATTCAATGCCCAAACTGTGCTTCGCATCTTCAAACGCGGCGCCTTAATGTTTGCTTGTGGCTTATTTTTAAATTGGTTTGGTCGTTGGGACTTGGCCGAGCTACGTATTCCTGGCGTGCTTCAACGCATTGCGATTTGTTATGTGATTGCGGCTTTGCTTGTGCTGGCGTTACCGCGAAAAGCCTTGTGGTTGGCCGGCGGCGCGCTCTTGACCAGTTATTTTGCGGCGCTTCAGCTCAGTGACAATCCATTCGCGTTAGAAACCAATGTGGTGCGATGGCTGGATTTGGCAGTGTTTGGCAGTGCCCATATCTATCAAGGGTTTGGCATCGCGTTTGACCCGGAAGGCTTGCTGTCGAATCTGTCCGCTACCTGCAACGTGTTAATCGGCTTTGGTATCGCCAGTGTGTTGCAAGGTAAAACGGCTGAGCAAGGCCTGCGTGCGTTAGTGTTCTTTGGTGTCGCCACCTTGGCTGCCGCGTTGCTGATAGCACAATTTTGGCCGATCAATAAGGCGTTATGGTCGGGAAGTTATATGCTGCTGAGCTCATCCATGTTGATGTTATTACTGGCGGCTTTGGTGTACGTCGTTGATGTGCGCCGGGCAGTAAAGTTGGCGGAACCCTTTCGGATTTACGGTACGAACCCGCTGTTTGTCTACATGTTGTCATGGGTATGGACCGTGATCATTGACCGCTTGATTGTCTGGCAACAGGGGGATGTCAGCATGTCGCTGTATGCTTATGTCTACCAAGGGCTGGCACAGGTTTTACCGCCAGAAGTAGCATCCTTGGCGTTTGCGCTCGCGCATGTTGCGCTGTTTTGGTATGTGTCGTACTGGTTGTATCGACGTCAAATTTTTATCAAGCTTTAACGACTTAGTCCTTAAAGTCCTCTGCCGTAAACCAATAGCGGCGGTCTTGGACTGCTGCGCTGGCAAGATCTGGATTTTCCAACTCAAACCAACGACTGCTGCGATGTTTCTTTAATGGAAAAACATGGGCGGTGAGGGGTTGTGATTGCATAAATCGCAGATGCTCGCCGCGGGCGCTGAATTCATGAAGGCCCGCTTCCAGCCATAATGCCAGTTCTTCATCACCTTGACGGGTATAAAAATAGATCGCCATCGGATAATGCAGCATCAAGTCTTGATAACGCTGTAAGTTTGGATACAAGGCTTGCCGTTCAGCCAGTTCCGCATCGCCTTCATGCAAGCCGCGTGGGAACAAGTCGCAGCGGCGGGCATTGACCTGCTTAAACAAATTTTCATACACAGGTGAAGTCATCACACGAAAGTGTGCTTGGCGCAAAATTTGATTATCAGGCCAGGCGAGTCCTTGGCAGGTGATCAGCTTTTGTAGAGGCTTTAGCGTGGTGACGCTATCCAGAGTACTGGCTAAATCGCGATGGATGGTGAACTTACGAAACCCCATCAAGCCGCGTTCTAACGGATAAGGGATAGCTCGAAGTAACTGATTTTTCTCAGTATCCACCCCAGCCCACATTAAATCGATACTGCGATGAATTGAAAGTTCGCGCACGATGCGACCTTGTTCCATGTCCAGCGTTTGCACTATGACGGGCATGGGGCGGCCTTGTGCCCCGAGTTCAAGCACCCGTCGCAACAGCGCAAGATAATATTGATACGAGACATCATGCTCAGATCGTGCTTTGGGGACGCGGATTTGCTCAATACTGCTGGTTTTAGAACGCTCAGCAGTAAGCGGCTGCGCTGTGACAACCGCGGTAAAAAATGTCAGACCACAGAGGAGTGAAGTCCACCACATAGCGGAGCGTTACATCCGTTACACCGACGCCGTGTTGAGTTTTAGCTTAGCCTCGAGCGCCGATAACACATTGGCAGAGACAAAGTTACTGACATCGCCACCATGACGCGCCACTTCTTTAACTAGTGTTGAGCTGATAAACATATTTTTTTCCGACGGCGTCATAAACAAGCTATCGAGCTCTGGATTCAGTTGCCGATTCATACTAGCCAGTTGGAATTCATACTCAAAATCGGCCACCGCACGCACACCGCGTAACAACACCTGTGCTTGATGCTCCTTGGCAAAGTTTGCCAATAAACCTGAAAAGCCAAGCACACGCACTTTGGCATTGCCTTGGAAAATGTGTTCGGCTAATCCCACCCGCTCGGCTAGGCTAAACATCGGTTGTTTGGTCGGGTTGGCGGCGATGGCGAGGATCACTTCATCAAACAACCGAGCCGCACGATTGACTAAATCGATATGACCGTTGGTGATCGGATCGAAAGTTCCAGGGTAAATTGCGATAGTTTTCATATGGATAGCTCTTGTAGTTGCCGGAATTTCTTGCGGCTGGCAATTCGAGGCGATTTGGCGTTACTATACCAAAAGCCAACAAAAACATGAAAAAACAGTGGCGGGCATGGAAAAGAAGTTAAGAACCAAAGATAAAATCCTGCAAGCGAGTATTGAGTTATTCAACTCGCAGGGCGAACGTCAAATCACCACCAATCATATTGCCGCTCATTTAGGTATTAGCCCCGGCAATCTTTATTACCACTTTCGCAACAAAGAAGACATCGTTCGGCACATTTTTAAAGAATATGCCAAGTTGTTAGAAAACCGTATTCAACCGCCGAGTAAACAATCGGAAGCGTTAGATGCGCTGGCGCAATACCTCGATGTGGTGTTTGAGTTGATGTACCGTTTCCACTTTTTTTATGCCAATTTGCCGGACATTTTGTCGCGCGACTCGGCGTTGCAGCAAGATTACTTAGTGGTGCAAAAAGGGGTGCAAGCGAAAGTAGTGTCGGTGTTGCACGCGCTTAAAAGTGCCGGGGTGATTGCCATTGCTGATCAAGACATTCCGCCTTTTGCTCAAACCGTGCGTTTACTAGTGACGTTTTGGATTAGTTACTTAAAGACGCAAGCGCCACATGCACAAATTGACCAATCCCAAGCGTATCAAGGCGTGCTGAAAGTCTTGTTGTTGTTCAAACCCTATGCCACGGAGGCCGCAGCGCCACGGATTGAACGACTACAGCAACATTATCAACAGCTAGCTGGTCCATCGATTTTGAATTAAGCAGCTGTGCTGCAGCCTCGTTTTTGCCAAGAAGGCTGGCGTTGCTGGCCTTTTAAGCAAATTTTCTGCAGATTTGTTGCATTCTGTTACAACTTGTTGGTGCGGTGCATTGTCGACAGCCTGCCTCAGGCGTTACTATGCCAGCGATCAACCATCCTTCTCTCAGGAACAAAACAATCATGAAAAAAATCAGTCTGATCGCCGCGGGTGTTGCATTGGCTTTAGGCTTGGTGGCTTGTGACAAAGCGCCAGCGCCTGCAAAAACTGAAGCAGCTGCCGCTCAACCTGCTAAAGCTCTGGTCTCCGGTATTGAAAAAGAAAACTTTGACCCAGCGGTGAAACACACCGAAAACTTCTTCTACAGCGTCAACGGCACTTGGTTAAAAAATACCGAGATCCCAGCGGATAAATCGAACTACGGTTCCTTTACCAAGCTGTATGACGATTCACAAGTGGCAATGCGCACCATCATCGAAGCATCCGCCAACAAAGCGGATAAAGCGCCTGGCTCAGATGAGCAAAAATTAGGTGATTTTTACAATAGCTACATGGATGAAGCTGGTATTGAAGCCTTGGGCATCAAACCTCTGGCAGCGGACCTTGCACAAATTGCTGCAGTTAAAGACCACTCTGAACTGGCAGCGGCTTTTGCTCAGTTCCAACAATTAGGTGCATCGATTCCATTGGGTTGGTACGTCAATAATGACGCGAAAAACTCAACAGCCAACGCCCTGTACGTGGGTCAATCAGGCTTAGGCTTACCAGATCGCGATTTCTACTTGTCTGACGATGCCAAGTTCAAAGAAATTCGCGCGCAATACATGGTGTATTTAAAAGACATGCTGACATTGGCGAATGTTGCCGATGCAGAGAAAGCTGCTGCGCGTATCGTGGCATTGGAAACTGAAATCGCCAAAGTGCAGTGGTCTCGTGTCGATAACCGCGATGCCGACAAAACGTACAACAAGTTCAGCAAAGCAGACTTGGTTAAAACCTTAGGTGATTTCCCATGGGACACCTACGCCAAAGCGGCGCAAATTGATGGCGTGAACGACATTATTGTTGAGCAACCAAGCTATTTAGAAGCCTTTGGTAAGCTGTACAAAGCGACCGACCTGCAAAGCTGGAAAGATTACCTGAGCATCCGCTTATTGTCTGAATACTCAGGCAAACTGAGCAAAGCCTTTGTTGACCGTCAGTTCGACTTCTACGGCAAAGTCATCTCAGGCGCGAAAGAACAACAACCGCGTTGGAAAAAAGCTGTCAACGCTTCCGATGAAGTGTTAGGTGAATTAGTCGGTCGTTTATATGTGACTGAACACTTCAAACCAGAAGCCAAAGCGCGGATGGAAGTGTTGGTGCAAAACGTGATCAAGGCATACCACGCCAGTATCGACACGCTGGAATGGATGTCACCAGAAACCAAAAAAGCGGCTCACGAAAAGCTGAACAAGTTCACGCCAAAAATTGGTTATCCAGACAAATGGAAAGACTACAGCAAGCTAGAGATCAAAGCGGGCGACTTAGTAGGTAACTACAAAGCGGCGGCAGTGTTTGCCTACGGTCAAATGCGTGACAAGTTAGGCAAGCCAGTTGACCGAAGCGAATGGCTGATGACGCCTCAAACCGTCAATGCCTACTACAACCCAGTCAACAACGAAATCGTATTCCCAGCGGCCATTCTGCAACCTCCGTTCTTTAACATGGACGCAGATGACGCGGTGAACTACGGCGGGATCGGCGCGGTGATCGGCCACGAATTGGGTCACGGTTTTGACGACCAAGGCGCGAAATTCGATGGTGACGGTAACCTGCGGAACTGGTGGACGGACAGCGACAAGGCAGAATTCGAAAAACGTGGCAAACAATTGGTTGAGCAATACAACCAATACGAGCCAATCCCAGGGATGAAGGTCAACGGCCAATTAACGCTGGGCGAAAACATTGGTGACTTAGGTGGTTTGACCGTCGCTCTGAAGGCTTACAAACTGTCCTTAGAAGGCAAAGAGGCGCCAGTGATTGATGGTTTCACCGGTGAACAACGTTTCTTCTTAAGCTGGTCACAAGTGTGGCGTCGTAAAGGCCGTGAAGAATACATGCGCAACATGCTGGTGACAGATCCACATTCACCAAGTGAGTTCCGCGTTATTGGTATCGTGTCAAACATCCCTGAGTTCTACACCGCGTTTGGTGTGAAAGAAGGCGATAAGATGTACATCGCACCAGAAAAACGCGTGAAGATTTGGTAATTTTTGCCATCACGTCGTAGAAAAGAGCCGCAGTTGCGGCTCAGACTGCTGACAAAGGTCTGGACGTAGATCCAGGCCTTTGATCTAATAGAGGGAGTCCAAACAGGAGCGCCCTCATGCTCAAAGATGTATCTCCACAACAACATCAACTCGAAATGGTGACG
>JACCDZ011729919.1_pt1 | contig 92759 bp, 75 predicted proteins | sample 7449551 | NCBI WGS metagenome assembly JACCDZ01 (sample SAMN15323452, study PRJNA562643) | freshwater metagenome | isolation source: river surface water | place: USA:Blue River Watershed | collected 2017-08-18
GGTGCGGTAAGAGCGCACCGCGCGGCTGGTAACAGTTCGTGGCACGGTAAACTCCACCCGGAGCAAGACCAAATAGGCCCCCATTGGCGCGGCCCGCGTTGGGGGCGGGTAGGTTGCTTGAGGCGTACGGCGACGTACGTCCTAGAGGAATGATTGTCGCTCTGGCAACAGAGAACAGAACCCGGCTTAATGGCCGACTCACACTTTTTATGTCAAGTGATAGCCCTGCAGTGTATCTCAATTGACTGCTTGGCTATCGTGCGTGTGGATCAAGGAATGATGAGACGACGTTGCATACTTAGCCTGCACCTGTGCATCTGGCTTGGCTGGACGGCAGCGCTCAGCGCGCATCAAACGCCCGCGCCCCTTCGCAACGAGCCCACAGTGGCCACGCCAACGCCGGTGCGGATCTGCTACCAAGACAGTGCCTTGTTTCCCTATTTTAGTGGCGACGGCCATCAACTGCCAACGACCCGGCCAGGGGCCACCATTGAGCATTTACAGTATCTGTTCGCCCGCATTCCCTCGACGACGCCAACGTTCCAACGCTTGCCATGGCAGCGTTGTTTAAAATACTTAAGTGATGGCAAAGTCGATTTAGTGGTGGCGAATTACAACATCATGCGTCGCTCCATAGGGCGCTATCCCCCAGTGCCGATGGGGGCCGGGGACGATGCAGCGCCCGATCCTGCTTACGCCTTGACGCACCAAGATGTCTGTCTGGCAACCAGCAGCCGGTTGGCTATGCGTTGGAATGGCAAAAATTTCTCCGGCATGAACAAAGTGACCGTGGCTCACCCGCAAAGCAAAATGTCGCTACCACCGAGTGAACAAATGAAAATGGTGCCTTATCCGTTACAGGATTACTCGTTGGCGCCTGAGTTACTCGAAGAAGGTCGCATTGATGCGATGGCGGTGGTGTGTCGGATCCGAGGGTTGGATGCAGTGCCCAAAGAGTTAAAACATCCAAATTTTACAGTGCTTGAACCGCCGATTTATGTCCATCGCGGTTATCTAGTGTTTAGTTATCAATTTGCTAACGCTCAGCCGCAACTGGTGCAGCAGATTTGGCATCAACAACGTCAGCTGGAATTGCAAGCTGCAACATCACATGCACTGGATGCGATTTATCAAAGCTACCTCAGCAGTACCCGCACCCAATAAACTGCAAGCACCATCGCCCATCCAGTGCTTCGCCGCAGTCCCCCCGCAGTATGTTTCCTCAGCATGTGCCAACACAGGTCGAAGATAGCATGGAGCAACCTAGTGTCTGTCGGCATTTATCGTGTTGCTTCGATCCCCCTTAGCGCCAGAATGCCCCTCGGCAGCTTAGTGCGTTCTGCAGGTTAAAGACTTCTAGATAGCTAACGTGTGGAGCGCCGACGATCCGCGGTTACGCGGCACCAAAACCGGCCGGATCTCAGTTTTTGCCATTTTTCTCCCACTTTTCCCCCCTTTTTCCCCACCTCGCCGCTAGGCCGCGTGGTTATTGGATCTGATTCGATCAATTCAGCCCTGTTTTACCTTGACAAGGCAAAATTCTGCACCCTAAACTGTGACATTGTGGTTTTTTGTGGGTCCAAGTGGATCTTTTACCGGATCATATAACTCCAAACGGGAAAATAATGTTTCGTGGATCTTTTGCGCTGAACCTTGATGACAAAGGCCGGTTGACGCTTCCTACGCGTTACCGCGATAGCCTTTTGTCGGATTGCAGCGGCCAATTGATCTGCACCATTGATCATAAAGACCCCTGTTTGCTGTTGTATCCACTGTGCGAATGGGAAGAAATCGAAGAAAAACTGAAACGTTTATCCAGCTTCAACCCGCAAGAACAACGCTTGAAACGCTTGTTACTTGGCCACGCTACAGACTGCGAAATGGATAAAAACGGCCGGATCTTATTGCCAGCCACACTGCGAGCGCACGCCAACCTCAGCAAAGAGCTGCGGTTAGTCGGTCAGCTCAACAAATTCGAGATTTGGGATGAACACACCTGGCATCAACGGGTGCTGGATGACATGGCCATTGAGCAGGAGTTGCTGCAACAAGGCGATGTCGAGTTGTCCGAACGATTACAGGAACTATCACTGTGACCACCAGCGCGCCACAGGCGCATATTTCAGTGCTCCTTAACGAGACTATCGACGGGTTGGCGATCAAAGCCGACGGCATTTATGTCGATGGCACCTTCGGTAGGGGAGGGCATAGCCGTGTGGTGTTAAGCAAATTAGGCCCAAACGGCCGGTTAATTGCGATCGACCGCGACCCTACGGCCATCGCCGCGGCGCAAGCGCCAGAATTTGCCAATGACAGTCGGTTTGAAATTCATCACCAACCGTTTGCCAATATGGCGCAGGTGATTGAACAACAAGGGTTATTGGGCCAAGTCGATGGCATTTTGCTCGATTTAGGCGTGTCATCCCCGCAGCTAGATGACGCCGAGCGTGGCTTTAGTTTTATGCGTGACGGGCCATTGGATATGCGGATGGACCCAACATCGGGTGTGTCGGCCGCTGACTGGTTAGCCAGCGCGGATGTCGAAGATATCACCTTTGTGCTGCGTGAATACGGCGAAGAAAAGTTTGCATGGAAAATTGCCAACGCCATCGTCAACACCCGTACGGCCGCACCACTGACTCGGACCTCGCAGCTGGCGAGTTTGATTGCCGCCACCGCACCGAAAAGTTTTAAAGAGAAAAAACACCCAGCGACCCGCAGCTTCCAAGCCATTCGCATTTACATCAACAGCGAACTGGAACAAGTCAATCAGGCATTAAACGCTGCATTGACCGTGTTAAAGCCGGGCGGACGTTTGACCGTGATTAGCTTCCACTCGCTGGAAGACCGTTTGGTGAAACAATTTATGCGCAAGCACAGCAAGCCGGCCCCTGTGCCAAAAGGTTTGCCGCTAACAGAAGCGCAGCTGAAGCAAGATTTAGCGCTCAGTTTGGTTGGTAAGGCGATTATGCCGTCCGATGCCGAGCTTGAGCACAATCCACGCGCCCGCAGTGCGGTGTTGCGTGTGGCACAGCGGAACTAAGCATGAGTGGTATCCGCTTAAGCCAAATTATCGTGCAAGACATCGCCCGTCATAAGTGGGTGGCGGTGTTATTAGTCGCGGCCATAGGCTCTGCCTTGGCGGTGGTTGAACTGACCCATCAAAACCGTCAGTTGACCATAGCGCAAGACAAACTACTGCAACAGCGCGATGCCTTTGAAGTGGAATGGCGAAATTTATTAATAGAACAACGGGCACTGTCAGAACATAGTCGGGTCGAGGAACTGGCCCAACAACAATTACAGATGACCCGGCCGATAGGACCGCAAGATATAGTGGTGGATGAGCCATGAGTAGAGTAGGCAGTAAGCAGGCCAAAAGCCGTAAACAACCAACCGTGATCAGCTGGCGTTTTGCATTCGTCGTGCTGTCGGTATCCGCGATCTTTTGTACTTTGATCGCTCGCGCGGCCTATCTGCAAGTGGTGGATCCAGACAAGCTGGTCGCCGAAGGTGACAACCGCACCTTGCGTGTCAAATCGGATGATGCACTGCGCGGCATGATCACCGACCGCAACGGCGAAGAATTGGCCGTGTCGGTGCCGGTTGAGTCTATTTATGCCGATTCGAAAGTGATTATCGATAACAAAGTGATTGAGGATCAGCGTCGCTGGTTTGCCCTAGCCGACATGTTGCAAATCAGCCCTGATGAACTGAAAAAGAAAATCGCCACTGACAAGAAAAAACGTTACGTTTACTTAGAGCGCCAAGCCAGCCCTGCCACTGTCGACTACATTCGTAAGCTGAAAATTCCAGGGATTTATTTCAAACAAGAAGCCAAACGGTTTTACCCATCGGGTGAAGTGACCGCGCACATCTTAGGTTTTACCGATTTAGATGACCACGGCGTGGAAGGGGTTGAGCGTCAGTTTGATAAGGTTCTTAAAGGCACGGCTGGACGCAAAGTGGTGCGTAAAGATGCCAAAGGCCGTGAAATTGAAGTGATCGAAGAAAAAGGTGCAACGCCAGCGCGCAACTTAACCTTATCGATTGACCAACGTATTCAAGCGGTTGCTTATCGTGAACTGAAAAAAGCGGTGATGACCTTTGGTGCAACGTCAGGCTCGCTAGTCATGGTCGACGTCAATACCGGTGAAGTGCTGGCGATGGTCAATAGTCCATCGTACAACCCAAATAACCGTACTGGCGTGGCAGTGCATCGCTTCCGTAACCGCGCCATTACCGATACCTTCGAACCTGGCTCGACGGTCAAGCCACTGCCAGTGATGGCGGCCTTGGAAAATGGCACAGCCGATTTAAAAACAGTGATCGCAACGGGCAATGGCGTGATGATGGTGGGTGGCCGCCGTGTGGCAGATACGCATGCTTACGGTGACCAAGATTTGGCCGGTATCATTCGTAAATCCTCCAACATCGGCGTGACCAAGCTTGCGCTGAATATGCCACACGAAGACTTGCTGAAAATGTATTACGGCATGGGCTTAGGGGATGAAACGGGTCTTGGCATCATCGGTGAATCAGGCGGTATGTTACGTGAACGCGCCCGCTGGTCTGATCATGAACGCGCAACCTTATCCTTTGGCTACGGCTTGTCTGTGACCGCGGTACAATTGGCGCGCATGTATGCGGCCATTGGCAATGGTGGCGTGGTGCGTCCATTGACCTTACTCAAACAAGACAAAGCCCCTGAAGGCATTCGGATGGTCAGTGAACAAACCGCTGATGCGATGGTGGAGATGCTGGAAGGCGTGACATTAAAAGGCGGTACCGCCACTAAAGCGGTGGTACCAGGTTATCGCGTGGGTGGTAAAACGGGTACTGCGAAAAAAGCCATTGCTGGTGGTTACGGCGATGATTACATCGGTTCATTCGCCGGTATCGGCCCAATCTCTTCTCCACGTTTAGCTTGCGTGGTCATTATCAACGAGCCAACAGGCGACTACTATTACGGTGGTGAAGTTGCTGCGCCTGTGTTTAGTTCAGTGATGGGCGCCGCGATGCGTTTGTTAAATATTCCACCAGATGGCAATGACAGCCGTATTACCAAAGTTGCAGGAGGCCCGGATGCAGGGTAACCAACTCGGACGCTGGTTGACTCCTTTCAAAGCGACTGCCGCAGGGCAGTCGCTTTGTGCGTTAGAAAACCGCCCAGATTTTAGTGCCAAGGCCCTCTTGCAAATCAATAGCAAGGCGGTGCGAGCCGGCGATGTGTTTTTAGCCATCGAAGGCGTGACTAGCCATGGCAAGCAATTTATTCGTGCCGCCTTGGCGCAAGGTGCAGCCTTGGTGCTAACCGACAGTGTGCTTGAAGCCGATGCTGAGTTAGCCCAAGACCCACGCGTGTTAGTTTGGCCCGATCTACCGCTGCAGCTGGCGGCGGTGATCAGCGCCTTTTATCAGCACGCAGTCAATCAGCAGCAACTGGTCGGCATCACCGGCACCAATGGTAAATCCAGTACAGCCATTTTTGTGAACCAATTAAGTGAACTACTGGGTACGCCTGCGGCGGTGATTGGCACGCTTGGGTATGGGTATTACAACCAACTGACGCCCTTGCAAAACACCACGCCGCATCTGGCCGATTTGCACCGCATCTTTGCTGAGTTAAACAGCAACGGTCGTCATCGTACTGCGATGGAAGTGTCCAGTCATGCGTTGGTGCAAGGCCGGGTGCAAGCGCTGCAGTTTGACACGGCTATTTTCACCAATTTATCGCGTGATCATTTGGACTACCACGGCACTATGGAGGCCTATGGTCAGGCGAAAGCGTTATTGTTTACACCGCTGCTGGCCAAGACGGCGGTGATTAATGTCAGTGATAGCTTTGGTAAAACGCTGGCTGCACAGGTGCAAATCCCTACCTTGGTGTATGGCCGCTTACAAGACTGCCAAGGGTATCCGCAATTTTTAGCCTATGACCGGTTGCGCTCTGATGGCCATGGTTTTGTATTGATGCTGCATTCACATCTCGGCCAGTTTGATCTTGAGATCCCACTGCTTGCTGAATTTAATGTGCAAAACGTCTTGGCGGCGATGGGCGCTATGCTGCAACTTGGCTATCGCTTACCACAGATTGTCGACGCTGTGCGTCATTTAAAAGCAGTGCCAGGCCGGATGGAATTGTGGAATTTCCCAGGCCAGGTTGGGGTTGTGGTTGATTACGCCCACACTCCTGATGCGCTGGAGCAAAGTTTGCTCGCGCTGCGCCAACAATGTCGCGGCCATGTGTGGTGTGTGTTTGGTTGTGGTGGCGATCGTGATAAAGGCAAACGCCCCTTGATGGGCCGTATTGCCGAGCAGTTTGCCGATCATGTGATTGTCACGGCCGATAACCCTCGCACCGAACAGGTGATGGATATTTGCAACGACATCGTCGCCGGCATGCACTATCAGCAAAAATGCCAGATAGAGCCGGATCGTGAGTCAGCCATCAAACTGGCATTAATTGAGGCGCACGAGGGTGATTTAATCCTCGTTGCCGGCAAAGGCCATGAAACCTATCAAATTATCGGTACGACCGTCCGAGATTATGACGAGCGTAAATTCATCGACCACTTACTCGAACAACTCCAGGAGATGAACTGATGATCCCGTTACAAGCGAGTGATATCGCAACCGCGCTTGATGCTCAGCTCATTGGCGAGGACGTGTTGATTGAAAGCGTCAGCACCGACAGCCGCCAAATTCAAGCGGGGGATTTATTTATCGCGCTGCAAGGGCCGAATTTTGACGGCCATAAATTTGCTGCCGATGTCGTACAAAAAGGAGCACGTGCGCTGGTGGTGACCCGGCACCTGGATGTGCCGGTCCCACAACTTATTGTGGCGGATACCCGACTTGCTCTTGGCCAATTAGGCGCCTTAGTAAAAAGCCGTGTCGCCGTCAAAACGGTGGCGGTGACAGGCAGCGCCGGCAAAACTACCGTCAAAGAAATGATGGCGGCAATTTTGTCGCGCATCGGTCATGTCTTAGCAACGGCGGGCAATTTCAATAACGATATCGGTGTGCCGCTGACCTTGTTACGGTTAGAAGCGCATCATCAATATGCCGTGATGGAGCTAGGCGCAAACCATTTAGGCGAAATTGCGTACACCACCAGCTTAGTCAAACCAGATGTGGCATTGATCACCAACGTCGCCGCTGCGCATTTAGAAGGCTTTGGTGATCTATTTGGGGTAGCCCGCGCGAAAGGGGAGATTTATAATGGCCTTCAGGAACAAGGCACAGCCATAGTTCCACTGGATAGCGAATTCCACAATTACTGGTTACAACGTCTGCAGCAGTTGAAGGTGCAAACCTTTAGTCAATCGAGTTCTGCTGATTTCCGCGCCGAAAATATTGTATTGGATTCAAATGGATGTGCAGGTTTTGATCTGTCCACACCGCATGGTTCTGTGCTGGTACAACTGACGATCCCAGGCCGGCATAACGTCAGCAACGCCTTAGCTGCCGCGGCGGCGACCTTGGCGTTAGGCGCAAGCCTAACCGATGTGCAACTGGGGCTGGCGGCGATGAAACCGGTCAAAGGTAGAATCAATGTGCATCAACCGCGTGCGGATTTGCGCATTATTGATGACACCTACAACGCCAACGTGGAATCGTGCAAAGCCGCCATTGATTTATTGGCGTCTTACAGTGGGCAACGTCTGTTAGTGCTTGGGGATATGGGAGAGCTTGGGCCTGAGGCTCGGACTTTCCATGAAGAAGTAGGCGTGTATGCCCGTCAAGCTGGCTTAGATGCGCTGTTTACCTTGGGTGTGTTATCGCAAAACGCCAGCGATCAATTCCATCAACAAAGCGGCCATTTTAGTTCGCGCGCGCAGTTGGTTGGGCGATTGCAACCTTATTTATCCGGTGATCACGAAGTCACCATCTTGGTCAAAGGTTCCCGCAGTGCGAAAATGGAACTGGTTGTCCAAGACTTGCTAGAAAGATGTCAGCAGGAGAATTCACCATGTTAGTCTGGTTAGCCGAATTTTTAACGCAGTATATCAATGCGTTCCACGTATTCAGTTACCTCACATTTCGCTCAATTTTGGGCGTTTTGACCGCTTTATTATTAAGCCTGTATTTCGGCCCTAAACTGATTGCCGCGCTGCAACGCCTGCAAATTGGTCAGACGGTACGCAATGATGGCCCGCAAAGCCATTTCTCGAAAAAAGGCACGCCGACCATGGGTGGATTGCTGATTTTGGGCTCGATTGCCATCAGCACCTTGTTATGGGCGGACTTGAGCAACAAATACGTCTGGGTCGTGTTGTTTGTGCTGGTTGCGTATGGCTGGATCGGCTTTATCGACGACTATCGCAAAGTGATTCGTAAAGATCCAAAAGGTCTTATCGCCCGCTGGAAGTATTTCTGGCAATCGGTGTTTGCCATTGTGACGGCGTTCTTCCTGTATGCCACCTCAGATCGTCCTGCAGAAACGCAATTGGTGGTGCCATTTTTAAAAGACGTGTTGCCGCAGTTAGGGTTGTTCTATTTAGTCACCACCTATTTTGTGATGGTTGGTTTTAGTAATGCCGTGAACTTAACCGATGGCTTGGATGGTTTGGCCATCGTGCCGACGGTGATGGTCGCATCGGCTTTTGCCATCTTTGCTTATGTCAGCGGTAACGTGGTCTTCGCGAATTACTTAAATATTCCCCATCTGCCTTTGACTTCGGAACTGGTGGTGGTTTGTGCCAGCATCGTTGGTGCAGGCCTTGGCTTTTTATGGTTTAACACCTATCCGGCCATGGTGTTTATGGGCGATGTAGGCTCGTTAGCCTTAGGTGCCATTTTAGGCGTGATCGCCGTGCTGGTTCGCCAAGAAATTGTGCTGATCATCATGGGTGGTATTTTTGTGATGGAAACCATGTCGGTGATTTTGCAAGTTGGCTCCTTTAAATTACGTGGTCAACGCATCTTCCGCATGGCACCTATTCACCATCATTATGAGTTAAAAGGCTGGCCAGAGCCGCGCGTGATTGTGCGGTTTTGGATCTTGTCGATTATTTTTGTGTTGATTGGTTTAGCGACGCTGAAACTGCGTTAATTGACGGTCGAGGTCAGCATGGGAAAGACAATGGTCAGGTTATTTCAGGGCAAACGAGTAGGCGTCATAGGCCTTGGTGTGTCTGGCCTTGCCACGGTGCGTTTTTTGCTGCGCATGGGCGTCAAACCGGTGCTGATGGATACGCGCAGTAAAATCGTCGGGCTTGAGCAGATCCATGCCGACAAAGTCGATGGCATTTATTTAGGTGAACTGGATGCCAATCGGTTGGCCAACATGGACATTCTTTTGGTCAGTCCAGGCCTGGATTTAACCCATCCGTCCATCCGTTTCGCCATCGCCCAAGGTGTACAAATCATCGGTGATGTGGAGTTGTTTGCCTTAGTCAATACGAAACCGACCATCGCAGTGACCGGCTCTAATGGTAAATCGACGGTCACCACCTTGGCCGAGCACATGCTTAATTGTTCAGGTATCAAAGCATTAGCGGCCGGCAATATTGGCTTTGCGGTGTTGGATGCGTTAGAAAAAACCGATACGGAAGTTTATGTACTCGAGTTGTCGAGTTTTCAGTTAGAGACCACGCATAGCTTGAAATTAAAAGCGGCTGCTAATTTGAACGTGACGGAAGACCATCTGGATCGCCACGGGACAATGGCGGCGTATGCCGCGGCCAAACAACGCATTTACTTGCATACCGATTTGAGCATATACAATGCCGATGATAGCTTAACCACGCCAAGCGGTGTGGCAGCCCCAGCCATCGCCTTGCAACTGAGCGCTATTCGCGATGGGTATGGCATTGATATCATCGACGGTCAAAAGTATTTAGTGGTGGCAGGTGAACCGCTGATGGCCGTGGCAGATATGTCGCTGGTTGGTTTACATAACCAGTTTAATGCGCTGGCATCTTGTGCCTTGGCGCTGGCGGCAGGAGCTAGCCGCGAGGGCTTGATCCAAGCGTTAACCACCTATCAAGCGTTACCGCATCGCTGCGCGCTGGTGGCCCATCATGCAGGGGTTCGCTACATCAATGACTCCAAAGCGACCAATGTCGGCGCAACCTTAGCGGCGATCGCTGGGCTGCGTGAGGATGTGACTGGCAAACTGATTTTGATCGCCGGCGGTGATGGCAAAGGCGTCGATTTTACCGAATTAGCACAGGTGTTTAATCAACACGTCGACCAGCTGATCACCTTAGGCCGAGATGGCCCCGCTATCGCCAAGTTGGTTGCTGGGACTATTGAAGTGGCCACCTTACAACAAGCGGTGCAAACCGCCATGCAACTGGCGCAGCCTGGCGATATGGTGTTGTTGTCGCCGGCCTGTGCCAGCTTGGATATGTTTAAAAATTACGAAGAACGCGGGCAGATCTTTGCCGAGGCCGTGTTGCAGGGCATCCAATGAAAACGTGGTTGGTCAATAAATGCCTTGATACGGTGCAAGGTTGGCAAGATTGGTGGAATGCCGAAGATGGCGTCAGCTATGACCGATTCTTTTTCACCTTGATGGTGCTGCTGTTGGCCATTGGTTTTGTTATGGTGACCAGTGCGTCGGTGCCGGTCGCAGAGCGCTTGTATCACGATCCATTGCATTATGCGGAACGCCATGTGTTTTATCTGGTGTTTGGTGGAGCCATGGCTTACGCCGTGTTGAATATTCCTATCAATTGGTGGCATCAAAGCAATATGTTGTTGCTGGCGCTGGGCGTTTTCGGTCTGATTGCGGTGCTCGCGTTGGGTAAAAACGTCAATGGTTCGACGCGTTGGTTAGTGCTCGGACCTATCAATATCCAAGCCGCGGAGCCTGCCAAGCTGTTTTTCTTCGTGTATTTATCCAGTTACTTAGTTCGTCGGCACGATGAAGTGCGCGAGAACTTAAAAGGCTTCTTAAAGCCGCTAGTCATCCTGTTTATTTTTGCCGTGTTGTTATTATTGCAGCCTGACTTAGGGACTGTGATTGTGATGTTCTCCACCTCGGTCGCGTTGTTGTTTTTAGCCGGTGCCAAGCTTTGGCAATTTATTGGCTTAATCATGACTGGCCTTGCCGCTATTTCGTTTTTGATTGTGTATTCCGAGTACCGCTGGCGGCGGGTGACTTCGTATTTAGATCCTTGGGCAGACCCTTTTGGCAGTGGTTATCAGCTGACACAATCGCTGATGGCATTTGGCCGCGGTGGTTGGGATGGCCAAGGGTTAGGAAACTCCGTGCAAAAACTCGAATATCTACCCGAAGCGCATACCGATTTTATCTTTGCCGTTATTGCCGAAGAAACTGGCTTGATTGGCGTCATGTTTGTGTTGACCCTGTTGTTCTTGTTGCTGCTGCGCGCGTTGTGGATTGGCAAACGTGCACTGCAAAAAGGCATGAGTTTTCATGGCTTTTTGGCTTACGCCATTGCGGTTTGGGTCGGTTTTCAAACCTTCGTCAATATCGGCGTAGCCACAGGGTTATTACCAACCAAAGGCTTAACTTTACCTTTTGTCAGTTACGGAGGTAGTAGTTTGATTATTATGCTGATGGCGGCAGCGATTGTACTTCGGATTGATTTTGAAGTGCGCATTAAAGGCCGCCATGCCATCGCTGGGGGAGGGGGCCATGGCTAACTCAACCCAAAAACGACTGCTGATTATGGCAGGTGGCACCGGTGGCCATATTTTTCCTGCTAAAGCGGTGGCAGATCAGCTGGCAGCCGAGGGCTGGCACATTGATTGGTTGGGGACGGCCGACCGCATGGAAGCGCAGTTGGTACCAACCTTTGGTTATGCGTTACATACGATTGCAGTCGCCGGGTTACGCGGTAAAGGGTTAAAATCATTGCTGCTCGCACCTTGGATGCTTGCCAAGTCGTTATGGCAAGCCAAACAGGTGATCGCCAAGCAACAGCCTGATCTGGTCATCGGCTTTGGCGGTTATGCCTCAGGGCCTGGCGGTTTAGCGGCGTGGTTGTCTGGCGTGCCATTGCTGATCCATGAGCAAAATGCCGTTGCTGGCACTACCAATCAGCTGTTAGCTCGATTTGCCAAACAGGTGCTGGTGGCGTTTCCGCAAGCCTTCGCTAGCCATCCGAAGCAACAAGTGACAGGGAATCCCGTCCGCCGTGAATTAATTGGCCAAAAACAGCAGAATTCTTGCAGGAAACACTTAAATATTTTGATCGTCGGTGGTAGTTTAGGAGCCAGAGTTTTTAATCAGACTTTACCGCCGATCTTGAAGCAGGCTGCGGCTTGCGGGCCGATCGCCATTCGGCATCAGACAGGTCGAAATGACCAACAGACCACGAGCGTGGCGTATGACGGTCTTGATCCGCAGTCCACAGTGCAAGTCACTGCTTTTATTGAAGATATGGCAGAGGCGTATCAGTGGGCTGACTTCGTGATCTGCCGCGCAGGCGCTTTAACTGTCAGTGAAGTTGCCAGTGCAGGAGTTGCTGCGTTGTTTGTACCACTGCCCACGGCTATTGATGACCATCAAACAGCCAATGCGGGTTGGTTGTCCGAACGTGGTGCGGCGCTTCGTGTGGCACAGTCTGAATTAAATGAATCGTTTTTGTTGCCGCTGTTGCAACAATGGTTGCTGGACAAGTCACCGTTGCAGCACATGGCACAACAAGCACGTTTATGTGCAATCGACGATGCAACTGAACAGGTTGCAGCTGTTTGTCGACGTTTGACAGGTGTATTAAACCAATGATTACTACAAAGAAACACCGGGAAAAACCAGCTATGCGCCGAGTGGAACGAATCCACTTTGTTGGCATTGGTGGCGCCGGTATGGGCGGGATTGCGGAAGTTCTGCTCAACGAAGGTTACAACATTACGGGCTCGGATTTAGGCCCAAACCCTGTGGTTGAGCGATTGACCTCGCTTGGTGCCCAAGTCACCTTTGGCCACCACGCCGAAAATGTCCAAGGCGCCAGCGTTGTGGTGGTGTCTAGTGCTATCAAAACTGAAAACCCTGAAATTCAAGCGGCCATTGAGCAGCGTATCCCGTTGGTGCGTCGTGCTCAGATGCTGGCAGAATTGATGCGTTTTCGTCATGGCATTGCCATTGCGGGCACCCATGGTAAAACCACTACCACCTCGTTGGTTTCTTCAATCTTCGCTGAAGCCGGCACCGATCCGACCTTTGTGATTGGGGGGTTGTTGAATTCAGCAGGCACTAACGCCCGTTTGGGGTCAGGTCATTATTTGATTGCCGAAGCCGACGAAAGTGACGCTTCCTTCCTGCATTTACAACCGATGGCCGCCATTATCACCAACATCGAACCGGATCACATGGAAACATACCATGGTGATTTCGAGCAAATGAAGGCGACCTACTTGGAGTTTTGCCATAACTTGCCGTTTTACGGGGCTGTGGTGGCTTGTATTGACGACCCGGTGCTACGCGAATTAATGCCAAAAATCGGCCGCACCGTTATTACCTATGGCTTCAGCGAGGATGCGGATTACCGGATCAGCGATTTCAGCCAAAACGGCACACGTACTCAGTTTGTGATCACCGATAAAACAGGCGCGAGCCGTCGCATCGAATTGAATTTAGCTGGACGGCATAATGCGCTGAATGCGACTGCCGCCTTTGCCATTGCTGCCGATGAAGGCATTGCCGAAGAGGCCATTTTGGCGGCCTTTACTAAGTTTGAAGGCATTGGCCGTCGCTTCCAACAATATGGTGAGTTTGACACCGGCCGTGGCAAAGTATTGTTAGTCGATGATTATGGTCATCATCCAAGTGAAGTTGCTGCAACCGTCGCGGCGGCCCGTAATGCATGGCCAGATCGGCGTTTAGTGATGGCGTATCAACCTCACCGTTACACACGCACTCGAGATTTATACGAGGACTTCGCCAAGGTGTTGTCCACCGTCGACAGTTTGTTACTGCTGGAAGTGTATTCGGCGGGTGAAGCCCCGATTGCAGGTGCCGACAGTCGCAGTTTATGTCGTTCTATTCGTGCTCGTGGCCAGCTCGATCCGATCTATGTCGCAGGTCCAGCCGATTTGCCGGCTGCACTGGCGGATGTGTTACAAGATGGCGATGTGTTATTAACGCAAGGCGCTGGCAATATCGGTGCATTGGCCCGTCAATTAGCGGCACAACAATTAAATATTGAGGCAATGAAACAGCCGGTGTAATGCCGGTTGTCGCATTGAACGTGGAATAACATGACCAAGCTACGCGCCAGTCAAAAAACACGCTATACACCCGCCTTTGTGGCTGGTGTGTTGTTTTTTCTGTGCTCGCTTAGCGTGGTGGTTTGGTTCGGCGTGAAGGTGGCAAATTATGTTGCAGACCAACAAAATGCGCCGATCCAACAAGTGCAAGTGTATGGTCAGTTTGCGCATATTGAAGCCAAACAATTGCATCGTCGTGTTACTGAGCAATTTGTCGGAAATTTTTTCCATGTGCAGGTCGCTGATATTCAGCAGTTTGTGCAGCAGCAACCTTGGGTAAGTCAGGTCGCTGTGCGTAAACAATGGCCGGGCAAGCTTGTAATAGTGGTGACTGAACACAGTCCGGTGGCTATCTGGAACTCGCAGTTTTTATTGAATAAACGTGGTGAAGTGTTCAAAGCCCCGCTCAGTGAGCTAGCGCAACCGCTGCCAAAGCTCAATGGTCCCGATGGTGCTGAGCAAGACGCGTTGAAGATGTTCAGCCAGCTGCAAGCGTTGCTGGCGTTACATCAGTTCCAAGCGGAAACCTTAAGTGTCAACGAACGGTTTGCGTGGGAAGTGACCTTAAGCAATGGCATCGCGCTAAAACTTGGGCGTGAAGACACATTAAAGCGGGTACAACGCTTCATCGATTTGTACCCGGTGATTAGTAAACAGAAACCTGAAGCGATCGAACAGGTCGACTTGAGATATGACACAGGTCTGGCAGTGCGTTACGCACAGCCTGTGATAACGGAAAAGAGCAAAGCATGACCAAGTCATTGGATCGGGATCTGATCGTTGGATTAGACATCGGTACCTCTCAAATTAAAGCCGTGGTGGGTGAAATCACCGCTGACAACCAATTAGCAATTGTGGGTGTCGGCAATCATATTGCCCGTGGTATGGACAAAGGTGGCGTGAATGATTTGAACCTGGTGGTTCAATCGGTACAGCGTGCCATCGACGAAGCAGAATTAATGGCCGATTGTCGTGTGTCCTCGGTGTATCTGGGGATCACCGGTAAACATATTCGTTGCCAAAACGAAAGCGGCATGGTGCCTATTAATGACACTGAAGTCACTGCCGACGATGTTGCAAACGTGATTCACGCCGCCAAGTCAGTGCCTATTTCTGCCGAGCGCCGTTTGCTGCACGTGTTGCCGCAAGAGTTTTCGGTCGATATGCAAGAAGGCATCAAGAGCCCGATTGGCATGTCTGGCGTGCGGATGGAAGCAAAAGCGCACATTGTCACCTGTGCCAATGATATGGCGAAGAATATCGAAAAGTGTGTTGAGCGCTGCAGCTTGCATGTTGATCAACTGATTTTTTCTGCGTTAGCGTCTAGCTTTGCGGTGCTGACCGATGATGAAAAAGAACTCGGTGTCTGTGTGGTGGATATGGGCGGCGGTACTATTGATATCGCCATTTATACCAATGGCGCACTGCGGCATACCGCCGTTATTCCAGTTGCCGGTAATCAGGTGACTAGCGATATCGCGAAAATTTTCCGCACGCCGATTGGGCATGCCGAAGATATTAAAATTCAGTATGCATGCGCGCTGCGCAGCATGGTGGGCAAAGAAGAAAGCATCGAAGTACCAAGTGTCGGCGGTCGTCCGGCACGTTCGATGTCGCGGCATACATTAGCCGAAGTGGTAGAACCGCGTTACCAAGAATTGTTTGAACTGGTGCTTGAAGAAATTCGCGCCAGTGGCTTAGAAGAGCAGATCGCCGCTGGTGTGGTATTAACCGGCGGAACGGCGAAAATGGAAGGGGCGGTTGAATTTGCCGAAGATATCTTTCAAATGCCAGTTCGCTTAGGGTACCCAGCGCATATCACGGGCTTAACACAATATGTGCAAGATCCGTCTTATGCCAGCGTGGTAGGTCTGTTATTGTACGGAAAAGATGTACGTACCCAGCAAAAGAAAGCGGCTGTGGCACGTGAATCAGTGGGTGGATTACTGAAAAAAGTAACCAGCTGGTTCAAAGGCGAATTTTAAAACGGGCCAGAGGGGGCCGGTTTTTTTCAGTTTAGTAAGCGTGAGAACGGAGAGAGAGCATGTTCGAATTAATGGAAAACCACAGCGAAGAAGCTGTCATTAAAGTCGTCGGGGTCGGCGGTGGCGGTGGCAATGCCGTTGAATACATGGTCGCCAGCAATATTGAAGGCGTTGAGTTTGTTGCAGCCAATACAGATGCTCAGGCGCTGCGCAATTCATCTGCAAATATCACGCTGCAATTAGGTGCCAATGTCACCAAAGGTTTAGGCGCAGGGGCCAACCCTGACGTAGGTCGCCGTTCAGCCGAAGAAGACCGTGATACCATCAAAAAGACCATTATGGGCGCTGATATGGTATTTATTGCTGCCGGTATGGGTGGTGGTACTGGTACCGGTGCGGCACCCATCGTCGCGCAAGTTGCGAAAGAGCTTGGCATTTTAACCGTGGCTGTCGTGACAAAACCTTTCCCGTTCGAAGGTAAGAAACGCGCAAACTTCGCTGATGAAGGCATCAACGAATTATCCAAGCATGTCGATTCGTTGATCACAATCCCGAACGACAAGTTATTAAAGGTCTTAGGCAAGGGCACTAGCTTGCTCGATGCGTTCAAAGCGGCCAACAACGTGTTGTTAGGCGCAGTGCAAGGTATTGCTGAACTGATCACCCGTCCAGGTTTGATTAACGTCGACTTCGCAGACGTCCGTACCGTAATGAGCGAAATGGGCACAGCGATGATGGGCACTGGCCGTGCATCAGGCCCGGATCGTGCAGAAGAAGCTGCAGAACAAGCCATTTCTAGCCCGCTGTTGGAAGATATCGATTTGTCAGGTGCCAAAGGTATTCTGGTCAATATCACCGCTGGTTTAGATTTAACCATCGAAGAATTCGAAATCGTTGGTAACGCGGTAAAAGCCTTTGCGTCAGAAAATGCCACTGTGGTGGTTGGTGCGGTGATCGACCCAGACATGTCAGATGAATTACGCGTGACTGTGGTAGCTACGGGTATTGGTGCTGAGCGTAAACCAGATATTAGCTTGGTACATGGTCATTCACATCACCGTGAACCAGCGCGCCCATCCTATGGCCATTCAGCGCCGGTTTATGGAAGCGCGGGCAACGTGTATGGCCATGCAGGCAATACCGCACGTGAAATGCGTGAGCCGATGCAAGCAGCACAGCCGGTGGAAGCGCCACAAAGCAAACCACAGGCGGATAACAAGGCGAATATCGATATCTTTGATATTCCAGCGTTTTTACGCAAACAGGCGGATTAAGCAGGAACTTTCTCTTGCGGATGACTGTCTGAGGTCGGATGAGCGGCGTTGGCAAGTTTGTTAACATATGCTATGCTTCGCGCCCTCTTTGACTCGTTCAAATTTTGAACAGGACCAAATGCATGATTAAACAACGTACTATCACTAAAACTGTTCGCTCAATTGGCGTCGGTTTACATAAAGGCGAAAAGGTCACGCTTACTCTCCGGCCTGCGCCTGACAACACGGGTATCGTGTTCCGTCGTGTAGACTTAAACCCAGTGGTGGATTTTAAGATCCGCCCTGAAATCGTTGGCGACACTGTGATGTGTACCTGTTTAATCAATGATGATGGCGTGCGTTTATCCACCACAGAACATCTGATGGCTGCCGTGGCAGGTCTTGGTATTGATAACCTGATTGTCGAAGTGGATGCCGCTGAAATCCCAATCATGGATGGCAGCGCTAATCCGTTCGTCTACCTGCTGTTAGAAGCGGGTGTTTCCGAGCAAAAACAGGCGAAGAAATTCATCCGTATCAAACGTCCTGTGCGGGTTGAAGATGGTGATAAATGGGCGGAGTTCCGTCCATTTAACGGCTTCCGTATCGACTTTGCGATTGACTTTAATCACCCAGTGATCTCTGAAACCCGTCAGCACATGAAACTTGATTTTTCTGCCGCTGGGTTTATCAAAGATATCAGTCGCGCCCGTACCTTTGGCTTCCTGCAAGACATCGAATATCTACGCGCTAACAATCTGGCATTGGGCGGTAGTTTTGATAACGCCGTGGTGTTAGACGAATACCGCGTGTTAAACCAAGACGGTTTGCGTTACGACGACGAGTTTGTCAAACACAAGATCTTAGATGCGATTGGCGATTTATACATGGCTGGGTTTAGTATCTTGGGTGAGTTTAAAGCGTACAAAACGGGTCACGCCTTGAATAACAACTTGTTGTGTGCGGTGTTAGCAGACCAAGCAAACTGGGAGTTTGTTACTTTTGACAAACCTGCCGAGATGCCAATTTCGTATCTGGCACCCCAACTGGCCTAACCGTTCAAGATGCCCTAAAAAAAGCAGCGATACGCTGCTTTTTTATTGGCTGCCCGCCTCGACTTTTCCTCGTTCACATCAAATATGCTCAAAAAATACACTGCAGTGAACTTTCTTAAGCAACAGGCGTCAATTCAATGACGAATGCAGTGTCAATGTATTGTCGAGCAGGCTGCCACCAGCGTTAACGCTTCGACAATTCGGCTAGTTTGCGAAGCTTTTCCGCAAGGATTGGATCGGCATTTGCGGCAACGGCCTCTAAATAACTGGCGGCAGTGTCGCTGAGCTGACGAACCTGTGACGGTGCTTCTGGCTCCGTGGCCGACTGATAACTCAAGGTGGTATTGGGATTGACTTCGATATCAATGCCACCGCATTCTGGCCACAAGGATCGAAAGGCGCTTAACAATTGTGCTTGATTTAATCGCAAGCGCGTTGCCCAGCTTGCAGATGTGCACAAAATTTGCACGCGAGACTGTTTAATGCGGTTGACTTTGCAGAAAGACAACTTTTCCAGTTGCAGAATTGCTTGTAATTGGGTATTAAGTTGTCGCACTAAGTCAGCTTGCTGTTGCCCCTGCATCACAGGGTTTTGTTGCAACAGCGCAGTAAGGTCGACAGGTTTGCGCGTATAGCGGGCCATAATAATAACCCAAAAAAACTGAGGTCCCATGAGTCTACCAGTTTTACAGAGCGCCCGACAGAGCTCGGGTCCATTTGGTCATACGCCTGGCCAATGGGTGATTAGTGCCGCGATGTTGTTTTTCATTGCCGTCGGTACAGGTGTCGTACTTGGCCGGATGTGGGTCGATCCAAGCTATAGTTTGGACCCGACCGTCGCTGCCAAAGCCAAAGAAGCGGATGAAGTTGCTTCAATCCGTGCCAAAAGTGAACATCAAATTGCAGCACTCACTGCCAAAGTTGCTTCCCTGCAAGCCCAAGTGAACCGGCTGAATATGGTTGGTGAGCGTTTGATTGACGCTGCTCGCTTACCAGGTGAACAAATTAACCTCCGTGACGAGCCACCCGTTGGCGGACCGGCTCAACCATCGGCCGAGCAAGTCCAACGAGACGTCACATCGATGCTGCAGGAGCTTACGGCACTGGAGCAGCAATTAAACTTTCAGCAAAACAGATTCAGCATGCTTGAATCTCTCGACTTGCATCACAATATCGGATTTAACAGTGTGTTGTCGGGTGGCCCGACCAAAGGCGGTTATATTTCGTCCTTCTTTGGTGAGCGTACCGATCCGTTTACTGGCGAACCTGCCATCCACCAAGGTGTGGATATCGCGGGGCCTGAAGGATCTGGAATTTATGCCACAGCGGGTGGCATTGTAACCTGGGCTGGTGAACGCTCAGGTTATGGTAAGATGGTTGAAATTGAGCATGTCGGTGGTTACCGCACCCGTTATGCGCATGCCAAAAGTGTTAAGGTTCGCCTTGGCCAGATGATCACAAAGAGCCAGCAAGTCGCAGTGCTTGGTAATACAGGACGTTCAACCGGTCCTCATGTGCACTTTGAAGTATTAAAAAATGGTGTCCATTTAAACCCTGTGGTTTTCATGAACAGCCGCGACAAAAGTTTTGATGGATTTGCCAAGACTGTAGACCAGTCTCAACGTTAAGTGGTACCCAAATAATGTTAGGATCTTTAATCACCCGACTGATTGGTAGTCGGAACGACCGTTACTTAAAACAATTGCGCAAAACGGTCGATCAGATCAATGGACTGGAAGCGAGCTTCGTTGGCCTGACCGACGAGCAACTGCAACAAAAAACAGCCGAATTCAAGCAGCGTTTTGCCAATGGCGAAACTTTAGATGCGTTATTACCGGAAGCGTTTGCGACGGTGCGTGAGGCCAGTAAGCGCGTGTTTGGCATGCGCCATTTCGACGTGCAATTGATTGGTGGTATGGTGCTGCATTACGGCAAAATCGCTGAGATGCGCACGGGTGAGGGTAAAACCTTAACGGCAACCTTGCCTGCCTATTTGAACACTCTGAGTGGTCAAGCCGTGCACGTCATCACGGTCAACGATTACCTAGCAAAACGTGACGCGGCCACCAATGGTCCTTTGTTCAATTTCCTTGGCTTGACGGTTGGTGTGAACGTACCAGGCATGGGGCATTATGAAAAACAACAAGCCTACCAAGCGGACATTACCTACGGTACCAACAACGAATTTGGTTTTGACTACCTGCGTGACAACATGGCATTTAGCATGCCTGAACGCGTGCAACGTGACTTAGCTTTTGCCATTATCGACGAAGTCGACTCGATTCTAATTGATGAAGCACGCACGCCTCTGATCATCTCAGGCCAAGCCCAAGACAGTTCCGAGCTCTATCGTTCCATCAACGACATTATCCCAGACCTGATCCGTCAAGAAAAAGAAGACGAAGAAGGTGAGATGGGGGAAGGCCACTTCACTATTGATGAGAAAGCCAAGCAGATTTATTTAACCGAGCGTGGTCAGTTGCATGTCGAAGAGTTAATGGTGCAGCGTGGCTTGATGCAACAAGGCGATTCGTTGTTCTCCGCAGCGCATATTTCGTTGTTGCATCATGTGTATGCCGGTTTGCGGGCACACAACCTGTATAAGCGTGATGTCGATTACGTGATTAAAGAAGGCCAAGTGGTGATTGTTGATGAACACACAGGCCGTACCATGGAAGGCCGTCGTTGGTCGGAAGGTCTGCACCAAGCGGTGGAAGCTAAAGAAGGCGTCCGTATTCAAAGCGAAAACCAAACACTGGCCTCTATCACTTTCCAAAATTACTTCCGTTTGTATGACAAACTCGGTGGTATGACAGGTACTGCAGATACTGAAGCCTTTGAATTCCAACAAATTTATGGCCTTGAAACCATCGTTATTCCAACCAACCGTCCCATGGTTCGTAAGGATATGCCAGATTTGGTGTATTTGACGGCGGAAGAAAAATACAAAGCCATTATTGTCGACATCGAAGAAACTCGGAAATTGGGTCGTCCTATCCTCGTAGGTACCGCGTCGATTGAAAGTTCTGAGTATTTATCCAGCTTGTTGCATCAGCAACATATTCCGCATCAGGTGTTAAACGCCAAGTTCCACGCCCGTGAATCAGAAATTATCGCCGAAGCGGGCCGTCCAGGTGCGGTGACTATCGCCACTAACATGGCGGGTCGTGGTACGGACATCGTGTTGGGTGGTAACTGGCACAGTGAGGTGTCTCGCTTGGATAGTCCATCCGAGGCGCAAATTGACGCGATCAAACAAGACTGGCAGCAACGTCACGATGCAGTGGTTGCCTCGGGTGGTTTGCACATCATCGGTACTGAACGTCACGAATCTCGCCGGATTGATAACCAGCTTCGGGGTCGTTCCGGTCGTCAAGGTGACCCAGGTTCTAGCCGTTTCTACTTAGCGCTGGATGACCAGTTAATGCGTATTTTTGCCTCCGATCGGATGGCAGGTATGATGCGTAAGCTTGGCATGGAGCCAGGTGAGGCGATCGAGCATCCGCTGGTGAGTCGTGCGATTGAAAATGCCCAACGCAAGGTTGAAGCGCGAAACTTCGATATTCGTAAGCAATTGCTTGAATTTGATGATGTCGCCAATGACCAACGGAAAGTGATTTACGAGCAGCGCAATGAGTTACTCGCAGCGGAGAACATTTCCGAGACTATCAGTGCTATTCGTCAGGACGTAGTGGAATCGGTGATTAGCCAATATATTCCGCCGCTGTCTGTCGACGAGATGTGGGATATTCCAGGCTTAGAAGCGCGAATTCGTTCTGACTTTGGTGTGGATATGCCAATTGCCAAGTGGCTGGCTGAAGACAACAAGTTGTTTGAAGAGCAGCTGCGTGAACGTATCCAAGACGTGATGGCGAAAACCTATGAGCTGAAAGAGCATATGGTTGGGGCTTCTGTACTGCGTCAGTTTGAAAAATCCATTATGTTGCAAAGCTTGGATACTCATTGGAAAGAGCATTTGGCTGCGATGGACCACTTGCGTCAAGGCATTAACTTGCGCGGTTATGCCCAGAAAAACCCGAAACAAGAATACAAGCGTGAAGCTTTTGAACTGTTTGGCAGCATGCTAGATCAGTTGAAGTTAGATGTGATCGGTATTCTGAGTCGCGTGCAAGTGCGTGCGCAAGAAGACGTGGAAGCGGTGGAAGAACAACGTCGCCAAGCCGAAAATGTGCCGATGCAATACCAACATGAAGAAGCTGAACATGTGGGTGGTGAAGTTCCAGCCTCTGCTGCACAAGCACCGGTGTTTCGTGCTGAGGAGCGGGTAGGTCGTAACGACCCTTGCCCTTGTGGTTCTGGCAAGAAATACAAGCAATGCCACGGTAAGCTTGCTTAAGCTAGGTAACGTGGTTTGATTCAACAATGCCAGTCTTTGACTGGCATTGTTGTTTTCAAGTGGTAGTGAACGCCGAAGGGCCGACGATTAAAAGGATAAACCTATGAAAACTATTCATGTGGCGGTGGGCGTGATCCGTCGCGGTGATTTGATTTTTATCAGCAAAAGGCCCGATGCGTTGCATCAAGGTGGGCGTTGGGAATTCCCTGGTGGTAAAGTTGAGGCGGGGGAGTCGGTAGAACAGGCGTTAGCGCGTGAGTTACATGAAGAAGTGGCGTTGACTGTGACCAGCGCGAGCCCTTTGCTCGTGCTTGAGTACGATTATCCGGAAAAGCGCGTCAAACTCGACGTCTGGTTGGTCGACAACCCTGTTGGTGAAGGGCGCGGCATGGAAGGCCAACAAGTGGCATGGGTGCACTTCCAAGACCTCGTGAACTATCAATTCCCAGACGCCAATGCCGCTATTTTGGATGCTGTATTGGCGTTATTTCAGCCAGCAAAGTCTTAGTGTTTAAAGAATTGATTGTCTTGCTCGAGCAGGGCATCTTCCAGAGCCAACAAATCGGCATCACCCAAGCCTGCTTCAATGGGGGTTTTATCGGCGATGCGGCGAGTTTCACTGGCCCACTCGCCTAGGTCAATTAAGCGGCAACGCTCACAACAAAAAGGCCGAAATTTCGACTCAGGCTGCCAAATCACAGCGGTTTGGCAGGTTGGGCATTTCACGGTCAGCATACTGCGCTCCTTGTATCACAAAAGCGCGATTATATCGCATCAGCAGCGCGCGAGCGCAAAATTAATGGTTTTGTCCGTAGATGTACGCCCTTGGGCATCACACAGCTGCATAAAGCGAATGGCGTAGCGATAGCGGTTGCCACTGATGGTTGGATAACAGCCATCATTGATGTCATATTGCAGCCGCAGCAGTTCGAATTGTTCAGTTCCACTTTGATAGAAACCGGCGATCGCTTGCTCTTGCACAAACTGACCACGGGCGCGGATAAAACTTAAGACGTAGCGGACAGCTTGCTCGGCGAGCTGAAGCTCTTGTAACCATTCTTGCACTTGTTGCAAGCGTTGGGTCAGCGGTAAGGCATACCAAAACTGCAGTTGGGGCAAATCAAAAAAACAGCTACCGCCAGGGATCAAAAACCGTTGCCGTAAAGGCGCTAAAAATTTGTCGTCTTTCAGATTTCCGCCTAAGCGGTTGCCACGAAATAATTCACTTTGCATGCGAACGCCCAGCTGCAACTGGCCTTTGAGTGCATCGTCAGAAATGGCAGGATGCTCAGACCATTCGACCATCGCGTGTTCGCAACGTTCGATATCTTTTAACAGATCTGGCCGAATATCATTGCGATCGATGGTTTCGAGCACGGCAAACAGGCTGCTAAAAAAGCCTTGCTGTCGGGCATCGTCGCTTAAATCAGCCTGTTGGCGAAGTTGTGACAATCCCGCCTCTAAGCGCAAATAGGTACGGAGTTTTTCGTTGAGCGGATGTTCGTATACGAGCTGCGTCATCGGTCAGGCTCCGGCGCTTAATCGCTGCTTGCGTGCTGCAGCTTGTTGTAATTGATCGTGGATAGGGCTGATACGTTCCACAAGGTTGCTTAAAGGTAGTTCATTATCGATCACGATGTCGGCCGCTTGTAAACGAGTTGTACGACTGACTTGGGCGGCCATCACTGCTTGAATTTGTTCGCGGCTGTTTTGGTCACGCAAACTTGCTCTGGCAATTTGCGTTGATTCTGGTACATCAATGACGATGACGATATCACAATAACGGTCCAGCTGGTTTTCTAGCAGCAACGGCGCCATCAATAACACGTACCCAGTAGTAATGGCTGACAAAGCATCTAATAATCGTTGGCGGATCAGCGGATGCAATAAAGCGTTTAACCATTGTTTGGCGTCATGATCAGCAAAGACATGTTGCCGCAGCCACACACGATTCAGTTCACCGCTGGCAAGTAGCGCCTCGGGGCCAAAATGTGCAGCGATTTGCGTCAAGGCCGGTTCGCCTTTGGCAACCACATCGCGAGCGATTTGGTCTGCATCAATCACAGGCGAGCCAAATTCAGCATGAAACGCATCGGCAACGGTAGATTTTCCACTGCCAATGCCACCGGTAAAACCAACAATTAGGGCAGGAAATTGTGCGGCCTGTGCGCCTCTCACAAGCCAATACTCCGCAAATACCATTGGTTAATGTCTTGTCCCCATACCAGTGCAATCCAACCGGCTGCAGCGATATAAGGGCCAAACGGGATTTTGGTATCACGGCCAGATTTATTCAGCAGCATGACGCTGCCGCCGATCACGGCGCCAACCAAAGACGACAACAAAATAATTTGTGGCAGTAGTTGCCAGCCTAACAAGGCGCCAAAAATTGCCATCAGTTTAAAGTCACCGTAGCCAAATCCTTCTTTACCGGTTGGCAGTTTGTAAGCCCAGAACACAGTCCACAAGGATAAATAACCTGCGACAGCACCGATCACGGCTTGTTCCGCGGTGATGGTCGTCCAACCCATCACAGCTGCTAACAGCAGACCCCACAACGTAGGTTGGGTTATTTCGTCAGGCAACAACATCTTATCGATATCAATAAAACTTAAGGTCACCAACACCCATGTCAGGATCACTCCTAAATACCCCATGCTACTGGCACCGTAATACCAGGCCACCACGCCACTTAACACCGCCGTTAACGCCTCGATGGCGGGATAACGCACACTGATTGGCGCTTGGCAATAGCGACAACGGCCTTTAAGTAAGGCCCAGCTCAAGAGTGGAATGTTGTCATGCATAGCCAGTGGATGCTTACAGTGTGGGCAGCGAGAATTGGGAACCGCTAGATTAAACCTCTCGCGCGGCAACGGCTGTTGTTCGGGGTGAAAATAGTCGTGATATTCATGTTTAAAGTCCTGCTCCATCATTAAGGGCAGACGATAAATCACCACATTTAAAAAACTACCCACCATCAGGCTAACGACCAGCACCGCAGCGATGAAATAACTGGGGTTTTGTTGTAAGAATTGATGCAGTACATCCAGTTGCAACATTATTTGATCACCGAGCCCATTTGGAAAATTGGTAAATACATCGCGACAATCAAGCCACCCACCAGGATGCCGAGTACCGCCATAATCAATGGTTCCAATAAGGCGGTTAACCCGTCGACCGCATCATCGACCTCTTGTTCGTAAATATTGGCAATTCGCGCCAACATATCATCCAGCGAACCAGATTCTTCACCGATGGAAACCATTTGAATCACCATTTCAGGGAAACGGTTGGTTGTTTTCATCGACAGGTACATCTGACCACCGGCAGACACATCGGCGCGCACATCATTGATGGCGTTACGATAAATTTCGTTGCCTGCGGCGCCTGATGCGGACTCCAGCGCTTCAATCAAAGGCACACCGGCCGCAAAGGTGGTGGACAGCGTGCGCGCAAACCGCGCCACAGCTGCTTTGTTTAAAATGTCGCCAACGACCGGCGCCTTTAAAATTGCCGCGTCCATTTGTGTTCGAAAATGCAAGCTATTACGGTAACTGGTGCCGATCATTTTAAAAGCAACAATAATGCCGGCCAGCACGATGTACCAATAGGCTTGCATGATTTCCGAAATTTTGATCACCAACAACGTAAAGGCGGGTAGCTCGGCGCCAAAGCTGGAGAAAATTTCGGCAAATTGCGGAACCACGAAAATTAAAAGAATGGACGTCACGACTAAAGCGACCACAATGACCGCGACAGGGTAGAACATGGCTTTTTTAATTTTTGACTTCAGCGCTTCGGCTTTTTCTTTGTAGATAGCGATACGGTCAAAGATCCGGTCCAACGCGCCTGACTGTTCGCCTGATTTGACCAAGTCGCAATACAATTCATCAAAATATTTCGGGTGTTCGCGCAGGACCTCGGACAGTGGTAAACCGCTTTGGACCTTTGCTGAGACTTTTTGCATCAAGCCACGCAGCTGTTTTTTATCCGAGCCATTGGCGATCAGATCAATGCTTTGCACCAAAGGCACACCGGCGGCTAGCATAGTCGCGATTTGCCGCGTTACTACGGCGATGTCCACAGCGGTGATCTTCGGATCGCCACCAAACATCGGTTTGGATTGGCGTTTCACCAGCGAAGGGGTGATGCCTTGCTGGCGTAACAGTGCTTTGGCTTCTTGAATACTGCCCGCTTTGATTTCCCCATCGGCTTTTTTTCCGCGTCGATTGACTCCTTTCCAGTCAAAGACTTCAAGCTCTTTTAGTTTTGGGGCTGCCATAGGTACTCCTTGTTATCCGTTTAACCGTTGGTCACACGGTTTATTTCGGCAAGCGACGTCAAGCCAGCGGCGGCTTTTAATAAGCCGGATTGACGCAAATTGTTCACCCCTTCAAGCTGGGCTTGTTTTGCAATATCAATGGAGTTGGCGCCGGCCATAATTTTTTCTGCGATATTGGCAGAGATCGGCATCACTTCGTAGATACCGACACGGCCTTTATAGCCACCCGTGCAGTATTCACAGCCGATAGGTTTGAACAGCTTGAGTGTTGGTAGCTGCTCTGGCAAGAAGCCCTGTTTTAGCAATTCCGCTTCAGGCAATATCTCAGGCTTTTTACAGTGATTGCAAAGCCGACGCGCCAGTCGTTGCGCAATAATTAAAGTCACCGAACTGGCCACGTTGTATGCGGGGACGCCCATGTTTAACAAACGCGTGAGCGTTTCTGGTGCCGAATTGGTGTGCAAGGTACTCATCACCAAGTGACCGGTTTGCGCCGCTTTTATCGCAATTTCTGCCGTTTCCAAATCCCGGATCTCACCGACCATGATCACATCAGGGTCTTGCCGTAAGAAGGCTTTTAAGGCCGACGGGAAGGTTAAACCGGCCCGCGGATTCACTTGCACTTGGTTGATACCGGGTAAGTTAATCTCCACCGGATCTTCGGCTGTGGAGATATTGGTTTCTTCGGTATTTAAAATATTTAACCCGGTGTATAGCGACACGGTTTTGCCGCTACCGGTGGGGCCTGTGACCAAAATCATGCCTTGGGGTTGTTCCAGTGCCGCCAAATACAACTGCTTTTGCACTTCTTCATAGCCAAGGATATCAATGCCGAGCATGGCGCTGTCAGAGTCCAAGATCCGCATTACGATCTTTTCGCCCCACAACGTCGGCAAGCTACTTACCCGGAAGTCGATAGATTTCTTGGCCGACAGTTTTAACTTGATCCGACCATCTTGCGGGACGCGTTTTTCGGCAATGTCGAGTTTTGACATGACTTTTAAACGCGCAGACAATCGCCCAGCAAGTGCGACCGGTGGGGCTGCAACCTCATGCAAAATGCCGTCTATCCGAAAGCGAATGCGGTAGGATTTTTCATAAGGCTCAAAATGCAAATCCGATGCGCCTTTGCGGATGGCGTCATGTAGCATTTTGTTGATAAAGGCGATGATTGGTTGGTCTTCAGTCTCGGTTTTCAGACTGTCTTCTGGGTCGTCCGCATCACCACCGCCTAACGAGGCTAAATCCCAGTCGGTATTGCTAAAGCTGTCGGTCGCAGTGGAATCAAAGACTTTGTCGATCAGTTTTTGCAGTTTGTCGTATTCGACCACAATCAGTTCTGCATGCAAGCCGGTACTGAATTCAAAATCTTCGACCGGTTGCATGTCGGTCGGGTCGACCACGGCCAAAAACAAGGTGCGGTGTTTTTTACCTATCGGCAGCACATGGTGTTTACGGATCAGTTTTTCATTGCGTTCTTGTTCGGGGACAGAATCAACATCGTAAAAATCTAGATCGAGCATGCTGTGCATGGTCATGCTCGCTGCAGCTTCAGCCAAGGCTTTGGCGGTGATCAGACGTTCTGTAACTAAAAAATCAGCCAGCGAGTTGTATTGATGATTTTTTTCCGCGGCGAGTCGAGTGCACAGCCCAGCATCAACCAGATTGGCTTGCGTTAGCCGTCTGAGTAAATTGGACTGTTGATTAAATGCCATACCGTACTAACTTCCAATTTGTTTCCCTTTTATGCTCGATCGATTATGACAGTCCAGTGTGTAAATTCAACTGTTATCCAAGGCAAATCAAGCACTAGAGGATAATCAGGCAAAAAAAAACCGGCTAAAAAGCCGGTTTTTTCGAAGAAGACTAAATTAGCACAGACCTGCAGCGCTACAATCGCCTTTCTTCTCCCACTTGACTTGACCGCTTACCAGCGTTGGTTCAAGGATATAAGTTTTACCATCGACAGCAGCTCCACCAGTTGCAGTAATGATACCGTTGTCAACTTTCACTGTCGCAACTGAGCCGTAAGCTGTTGTGATATCAACAATGTTATAACCTGGGCCAGAAACACCGTTATCACAATCGGTAGTTGCAGATTTGTCTAAAACGCACAACTCAACTTGAGTTTTCAGAGCAGCTGTTGAATTAACAACTTCTGAGAACTTGGCTTTTTTGGTGTAGTTTTGATATGCAGGCAGAGCGACCGCTGCCAGGATACCGATGATGGCTACCACGATCATTAATTCGATCAGCGTAAAACCTTGATTACGTTTCATAGTACATCTCTCCATTTTTATGTGTGTCACCCGGGGGGCTGTTTTCTATTCTGGACAAATTTTGCCGATACGCAAGAGAAAATTTTGGAATTGTAATTATTTATTTTTTTGCATTCTAAACAACTGATAAATATTGATTTTATTTATTTTTTTTCAGAGGAAGGTGCGCTAAGTTAGCAAAAGTGGTTCAAGTCTTGTATGTAAAGCAAAATACAGGCCACAACATATAAGGCATTGATTTATAATGAATTTTGTTTTGATTGAAATTTATGCAAGATTGAAACGGTCGTTTTGTCAAGAAATCAGCCTAGTAGAGTTCAACTGTGATTGCTTGACTTTTATCCAAATTTTGTTGTGAAGATGTGAACAGGCTTGGGTCTGGATACAGAAGGCCCCTGGCGGAGCCTTCTGGCGCAGGTTAGACCGCTGTGCGAATAAACAAGCGCATCGACAAATCGATCGATTGCACGTTTTTGGTTAAAGCGCCGCTGGAAATGTAGTCGACGCCGGTGGTCGATAAACTACGCAGGCTCTCGGCCGTGACATTGCCCGACACTTCCAACCGTGCTTTGCCTTTATTGATTAATACCGCTTGTTGGATATCTGCCAACGGGAAGTTGTCCAACATAATAATGTCGGCATTGGCTGATAGTGCTTGTTCCAATTCGGTTAAATCTTCAACTTCCACTTCGACGGGTTTGCCTGGAAAGTTATGACGCGCCGTAGCCACTGCCGCGGCTATGCCACCGGCAGCAGCGATGTGATTCTCTTTAATTAAAAACGCATCATACAAACCAATACGATGATTTTTACCGCCACCACATAACACGGCATATTTTTGCGCTAAGCGCATTCCAGGTAAGGTTTTGCGAGTATCTAACAGCCGCGTTTTGCTGCCAGCCAGCAGCGCCACATAGCGTGCGGTGGTTGTAGCCGTGCCGCTTAGGGTTTGTAAGAAATTGAGCGCCGTGCGTTCGCCTGTTAATAAAATCCGCGCCGGACCACTAATTTCACATAAGCGCGAATTGGCAGACACGGTATCCCCATCTTTATAAAACCATTGAATAACCACTTGGTCTGATAATTGGGCAAAGACTTCGTCAACCCAAGCCGTACCGCATAACACGCAATCTTCACGGGTGATGACGGTGGCAGTTGCCAATTGCTCGCTTGGGATTAAGCTGGCTGTGATATCGCCTTCATGCAGCGGTAAATCGCCTAAATCTTCGGCGAGCGCAGCGCTAACGCCACGACGGATCTCTAAACATAATTTTTCTTGGTGTTCGGCAGAATAATGTGTGTGCATAGTTTTTATAGCTGTTGTATCAGAGTAAGCGTTTTGTCACGTTTGACGAATTCTAAATGCTTTAACGCGGACATTCCTAATAAAATCTCATCCCCTTCCATACCTGGGGCAATAGTTGCTGGTAAATCAGTAAGTTCGATTTCACCCAATTGCAACGTATCGATATGACTGGTGTAGGCTCGCGCTGTGCCATTGGCTGTATCGACGGTATGCACCATGCCCTTTTTCATGCCAAGTTGAGCGGCTACGGCTTCTGGCACGGCGATGGTGGTGGCCCCGGTATCCAGCATAAATGTGGTTGGCTGCCCATTAATCAACAAGGTACCAACAAAATGACCTTGTTTATTCGCAATCAGTGCCACCGTTTTTCGGCCATCAGGACTGGCCGTCGTTAGCGGGGATTGGTTGGGATTGTGTTGTTTGTCCAATACGCCTTGGAAAAACCAATAAGCAAAACCGAGCGCCATCGCCCAAGCAACCCACAAAAACCACTGGCCTACCCGTTGACTCGGATCCTGCGCTTGCATTTCCCTGCTCCAATTCAGACAATGCAAGTAGCTTAACGACTCTCCCTCGCCGTTGGAAGGCTTTGCAAGGAACTTGATGACGACTCCACTTTTGATCACGCCACGGCCATGCTCGCACTTTGACGACAGACCCACGCCAGACGATATCTCTTTGCTGGTGATCCACAACATCAGTCTTCCCCCAGGTGAATTTAACACACCTTATATTGATGACTTTTTTAGGGGCCGTTTAGATTGTGATGCACATCCTTATTTTGCGCAGTTACGTGGGGTTCGAGTGTCTGCGCATTGTGTCATTTATCGGGATGGGCGCATTTATCAATATGTGCCATTTACCAAACGTGCCTGGCATGCTGGACTTAGCCTGTTTGATGGGCGAGATAAATGTAATGATTTTTCGATTGGTATCGAATTAGAGGGTACCGATGATCAACCCTACACCGATATGCAATATCAGCAGCTAGCACACTTGTCAGTTCAGTTGTTGCACGCGTATCCGGCTCTTTCTATTGAGCGGATCGTCGGGCATAGTGATATAGCCCCAGGACGAAAAACTGATCCTGGCCCTTTGTTTGATTGGCCGCGCTATAAAACCATGGTCCAGTCGTTATCTAAGACATTTAGGCAAGGAGCTTCAACATGACGTTGATCAGTATGCTACTGGCGCTGATTATTGAACGCTTGGCAGTGCGCTCAAGCGCTTGGCAACTCGACAGCTGGCTAAAACCTTATGTTGTAGCAAGTCGCCAAGGGCCTTTACTGCCATTGTTACAGCATAAGTATGCTGTTGTGCTGTGGTGGCTGTTGCCGGCTTTGCTGGCCTGCCTTTTAGTGTACGTGGTGGAGTTTTGGTTATTTCAACTGCTCCTGAATGTGGTGATCTTGCTCGTCTGTATTGGTTGTTGGCACTATCGTCAGCAATATAAACAATATTTAAATGCGGCTCAGCGTGGCGATCATCAAGCCATGGCGATGGTGATGCAGCAAATGGCTGAACAACAAGGCGCGACAGCGGACGACTTCAGCAGTGGTCAACGTTTAGTGTGGTTGAATTTTAAATATTACGCCGCAGTGCTGTTTTGGTATGCCTTGCTCGGCGTTTTTGGCGCTGTTGGGTATGCCACCCTTCGTTTTTTAACAGAGCCTCGCAGTTGGCAAGAAGGGGAAGGTGAACAAGCGACGATGATTGCGATGCCGGATGCGCTGGCTCAGCTGGTGCAAAACGTCGGCCATTGGGCGGATGTTTTGCCAGCTAGGTTATATGGCTTAGGCCTTGCGCTGGTTGGTGACTTCAGTCGAACGAGTAAAATTCTGATGGAGCGCGGTGCCGATTTGCAGCTACCGGCGAGCAATTTGCTAGCTGCGTTGGTGTACGCCGCGGAGCCCGTTCCCGATGAGATGCGTGGTACAGTGGAAGAAGCGATTGCGATGGTGCAACTATCAAAGCGCAACCTGTTGTTTTTCCTAGCATTGGTTGCCATTCTGACCTTGGCTGGGTGGGTTACTTAAGCCCTCCGACGTGCCATTTGGATACGAAAAGCCAGAGTGAAAGCTCTGGCTTTTTTGTGGTCATCCCCCTTGCAGCTGTCGCAGGCATTTGGCCTTGCTGACGCTAGGCCACGTTTAAAACCATTTAATTGGTCTTACCAATTTAGTTTGGATCGGGCATCTTGTGTGTTTTTAGAGTTTTAACTCTATAAATCGACAGTGAAAAGCGGTCATTCGTGGCCAAAATATTTACACTATGCCTGAGATCTGCTACTTTGTTGGGTATCTTGGATAATTGGTCTTACCAATTTACCGGTAGCAAGTAGCGTCCCAGCCATCGCATATCCGATGTGACAATCAAATACGCTTTGCTACGCTGAGTGAGCGATGAAAAACGACTTAAAAATAAAACCCGCAAAAATCTCTGATCAAATTGTCGAGCAGCTTGAACACATGCTGCTTGAGGGTAGCTTTTTGCCTGGGCAAAAGTTACCGACCGAACGTGAATTAGCCGAGCAATTTGACGTGTCACGGCCGTCGGTGCGCGAGGCGCTGCAAAAGCTGGAAGTCAAAGGCTTGGTCAGCCGTAAACAAGGCGGTGGCACCTTTGTCCGTGACAACTTAGTCGGCAGTTTAACCGACCCGCTGTTTTCGCTAATTGGTCGGCACACCGAATCGCAATTCGACTTATTAGAGTTTCGTCACGCGCTGGAAGGCATCTGCGCCTATTACGCGGCGCTGCGTGGCACACACAATGATTTTGAACAAATTAAACACCGGTATGACGAGATCTGTCAGGCGCAAACCCATGGGGATTTGAGCGCCGAATCAGCGGCCGTCGGCCGGTTTTATTGCGCCGTCGCAGAAGCATCCCACAATGTGGTGCTGTTGCATTTGGTGCGCGGCTTAACGCCGCTGGTGGAGCAAAATATCCGACAAAACTTGGAAATTTTGCAGCAAACGGAAGGCATCGTGAGCCAATTGAACTCACACCGACAACGGTTAATGGAAGCGGTCATTCGCGGTGAGCCGGAACTAGCCCGGCAAGCCAGCAACAGCCACTTGGCCTTTATCGAAGAGGCATTGCTGGAAGCTGACCGGGAACGCTCACGACTGGAACGATCGTTGCGCCGTTCACAACAAAACTGAACAGGCACAGCAGAACAATAACAGCAGGGTCCTGCGCGGCAGGACGATTTTAAAGGAAACTTGATATGTCTGAAGTCAATAAAGTTGACGTCGACGTGCTCGAAACCCAAGAGTGGTTAGAAGCGCTGGAGTCCGTGGTACGTACTGAAGGGGTGGAGCGTGCACAGTTCATCTTAGAACGCGTGTTAGAAGAAGCTCGCCTGGAAGGCGTGGATATGCCAACTGGCGTGACCACCAACTATATCAACACCATCCCGCCGCAACAGGAACCACACTATCCAGGTGATGTGAACCTGGAGAAGAAAATTCGCTCGGTCATTCGTTGGAACGCCATCATGATTGTGCTGCGCGCCTCGAAAAAAGAGCTGGAACTGGGCGGCCACATGGCGTCTTACCAGTCGTCGGCGGCGTTTTACGAGACCTGCTTTAACCACTTCTTCCGCGCGCCAAACGAAAAAGACGGCGGCGATTTAGTCTATTACCAAGGCCATATTTCTCCAGGTATCTACGCCCGTGCCTTTGTTGAAGGCCGTTTGACGGCGGACCAACTTGATAACTTCCGCCAAGAAGTCGGTGGTGAAGGTTTATCGTCGTACCCGCATCCAAAACTGATGCCGGAATTCTGGCAATTCCCAACCGTGTCGATGGGTTTAGGCCCAATTACTTCGATTTACCAAGCGCGTTTCCTGAAGTACTTACATGGCCGTGGCCTGAAAGACACCAGCGCGCAGCGCGTCTACGCCTTCTTAGGTGACGGCGAGATGGACGAGCCAGAAAGCCGTGGTTCTTTGTCGTTCGCTGCACGTGAAAAACTGGATAACCTGTGTTTCTTAGTCAACTGTAACCTGCAGCGCTTAGACGGGCCTGTCATGGGTAACGGCAAAATCATCCAAGAATTGGAAGGTTTATTCCGCGGCGCCGGCTGGAACGTGATCAAAGTGGTGTGGGGCAGTGGTTGGGACAAACTGCTGGCCAAAGACACCACCGGCAAGTTGCTGCAACTGATGAACGAAACCGTTGACGGCGACTACCAAACTTACAAAGCCAAAGATGGCGCTTACGTGCGTCAACATTTCTTCGGTCGTTACCCAGAAACAGCCGCCTTAGTGGCTGATATGACCGACGAAGAGATCTTCGCCTTAAAACGCGGTGGTCACGAGCCTTCAAAACTGTATGCAGCTTTTAAAGCGGCGCAAGAAACCAAAGGTCGCCCAACGGTGATTCTGGCCAAAACCATCAAAGGTTACGGCATGGGCGAAGCGGCCGAAGGCAAAAACATCGCGCACCAAGTCAAGAAAATGGACATGACGCATGTGCTGCAAATTCGCAAGCGCTTGGGCCTCGAAGACTATTTAACCGAAGAGCAAGTGGCTGAACTGCCATACCTGACGCTCAAAGAAGGCTCGCCAGAACTGGCGTATTTACATGCGCGTCGCGCTGCGTTACACGGCTACACGCCAGTGCGTCTGCCAAACTTCACCGAGACCTTAACGCTGCCAGAATTAGGCGCGTTTGATGGTTTAATTGAAGAGCAAAAACGTGAAATTTCAACGACGATGGCCTTTGTGCGCGCGCTGAACATTCTGCTCAAAGACGGCAATATCGGCCAACGTATTGTGCCGATCATCGCTGACGAAGCCCGGACCTTTGGTATGGAAGGTTTGTTCCGTCAAATCGGTATTTACAACCCGCACGGTCAAACCTACACGCCAGAAGACCGCGCTATTGTGTCGTACTACAAAGAAGAAACATCTGGCCAGGTGTTGCAAGAAGGGATTAACGAACTGGGCGCTATGGCGTCGTGGGTGGCTGCGTCAACCTCGTACAGCACCAACAACCTGCCGATGATCCCGTTCTACATCTACTACTCAATGTTTGGTTTCCAACGTGTCGGCGATATGGCATGGCTGGCCGGTGACCAACAAGCACGTGGTTTCTTGTTGGGCGCAACGTCAGGCCGCACCACGTTAAACGGCGAAGGTTTGCAACACGAAGACGGTCACAGCCATATTCTGGCGGGCACAGTGCCAAACTGTATTTCGTATGACCCAACCTATTCGTACGAACTGGCCGTGATCATCCAAGACGGTATCCGTCGCATGTATGGCCCAACGCAAGAAAACGTCTACTACTACATCACCGTGATGAACGAAAACTATCATCACCCAGCGATGCCACAAGGTGCCGAAGAAGGCATCCGCCGTGGTATCTACAAACTGGAAACCTTAACCGGTAGCAAAGCCAAAGTGCAGCTGCTGGGTTCAGGCACCATTTTGAATGAAGTGCGCCGCGCGGCAGAAATTCTGTCCGAAGAATACGGTGTAGCGTCGGATGTGTTCTCGGTGACGTCATTCAACGAGCTGGCTCGTGATGGTCAAGACTGTGAGCGCTATAACATGTTGCATCCAAACGATGCGGAAAAAGTGCCGTACATCGCTAAGGTTCTGGGCAATGAGCCGGTGATCGCCGCCACCGATTACATCAAAAACTATGCGGACCAAGTCCGTGCCTTTATCCCAGCTGTATCCTACAAAGTGCTGGGTACCGACGGTTTCGGCCGCTCGGATAGCCGTGAAAACCTGCGCCGTCACTTCGAAGTGAACGCTGGTTACGTGGTTCTCGCCGCACTGCGCGAGCTGGCCAAACAAGGCAGCATCGACAAACAACTGGTCGCCGACGCCATCGTGCGTTTCGGTATCGATACCAACAAGCCAAACCCGCTGTTTGCGTAAGAGGATAGGCCATGACGATTGAAATTTTTGTGCCGGATATCGGCGCAGATGAAGTGGAAGTGACCGAGATCCTGGTCAAAGTCGGTGACAAGGTTGCCGCGGATCAGAGTTTATTGTCGGTCGAAGGCGACAAGGCTTCGATGGAAGTGCCTGCGGCGCAAGCCGGTGTCGTCAAAGAAATTAAAGTCAAAGCCGGCGATAAAGTTAAAACTGGTTCGCTGATCATGCTGTTCGACGTGGAAGGTGCTGCCGCAGCTGCACCAGTCGCCGCCGCGCCGGTAGCTGCACCCGTCGCTGCTGCTCCTGTGGCAGCCGTAGCCAGCGAGCGCAAAGACGTAGCTGTGCCAGACATCGGCGGTGACGAAGTGGAAGTCACTGAAGTGTTGGTAAAAGTCGGTGACGTGGTCAGCGCCGACCAATCGCTGCTGTCGGTTGAAGGCGATAAAGCCTCGATGGAAGTGCCGGCACCATTTGCAGGTACCGTGGCTGAAGTGAAGGTCAAGGTCGGCGACAAAGTAAAAACGGGTTCCTTGGTATTTGTGTTCACCACGGGTAGCGCGGCACCAGTTGCATCAACTGCGCCGGCGCCAGCAGCACCGGTCGTGGCTGCTCCGGCTCCAGCTGTCGCTCCTGCAGCCCCAGTCGCTGCGGCATCAGCGCCAGCAGCGGCAGTTTCGGATGCTGAAGTGACGCAATCGGCAGCCTTTGCGCACGCTTCACCCGTGGTGCGTCGGTTAGCACGTGAATTTGGGGTGGATTTAAGCAAGGTTGCTGGCTCTGCCCGCAAAGGCCGGATCCAACGCGAAGACGTCCAAAATTATGTCAAAAACATCATTGCCCAAGTCACCCAAGGCAAAGGCGCAGCGATTGCGGCCGGCGCTCCTGGCAACAACATGGGCTTTGACCTGTTGGCATGGCCAAAAGTTGATTTCAGCAAGTTTGGTGCTGTGGTTGAAAAACCACTGTCGCGTATCCAGAAGATCTCTGGCGCGAACTTGCATCGTAACTGGGTACGGATCCCACACGTCACGCAATTTGACGAAGCGGATATCACCGAGTTGGAAGAGTTCCGCAAAGATCAAAACAGCTTGGCCGAGAAGAAAAAGCTCGGCGTGAAATACACCCCGCTGGTGTTTATCATGAAAGCCGTCGCCAAAGCGTTGGAAGAATTCCCAACCTTTAACAGCTCGTTGTCGGACGATGGCGCGAGCCTGATTCTCAAGCAATACGTGCACTTAGGCATTGCGGTGGATACCCCGAACGGCTTAGTGGTACCGGTGGTGCGTGATGTCAACAAAAAAGGCATCATTGAACTGTCGCGTGAACTGCAAGAGATCTCGGTTAAAGCGCGCGAAGGCAAGCTGACGGCAGCGGATATGCAAGGTGGCTGTTTCACCATCTCTAGCTTAGGCGGCATCGGTGGCACGGCGTTTACGCCAATCGTTAATGCGCCAGAAGTGGCCATTTTGGGGGTTTCGAAGTCCGAAATTAAACCAAAATGGGATGGCAAAGCCTTCCAACCACGTCTAATGGTACCGTTGTCGGTGTCGTATGATCACCGCGTGATCGACGGTGCCTTGGCGGCGCGCTTTACTGCGACCTTAGCGTCGTATTTAAGCGATATTCGCCAAATCATTATGTAATTCAAGGCTTGGCCCTTGTGGCCGGCAAACGGCGGATGTTAGCAATTCTGGTCCCGTGACTGAAAAGTTACGGGACAAGTTTCAGACAGGGTGCTAAAATCCGCGCAATTTTTTTACGCGAGGCCAAGCTCTCGCAACAAGCAAACGAACTGTCAGCACAGTTAAGGTAAAACAATGAGCAACGAAATCAAAACTCAGGTCGTCGTCCTGGGCGCTGGCCCTGGTGGTTACTCAGCTGCATTCCGTGCAGCCGATTTAGGTTTAGAAGTGACATTAGTCGAAGCACGTAGCACCTTAGGTGGCGTGTGCTTAAACGTGGGTTGTATCCCGTCGAAAGCTTTGTTACACGTTGCAAAAGTCATTGATGACGCAAAAGAAATGGCCTCTCATGGCGTAACTTTTGGCGCACCACAAATCGATTTAGACAAAATCCGTGCATGGAAAGACAAAGTCGTCAGCCAACTGACTGGCGGTCTGTCAGGCATGGCGAAAATGCGTAAAGTCAAAGTGGTCAACGGCTACGGTAAATTCACCGGCCCGAACACGCTGCAAGTCGGCGACACCACTATTACGTTTGACAGCGCCATCATCGCTGCTGGTTCAGAGCCAGTTGCGCTGCCATTTATTCCAAAAGATGACCCACGTGTCATCGACTCAACTGGCGCGTTGGAATTAAAAGACATCCCAGGCGAAATGCTGGTATTGGGTGGCGGTATCATCGGTCTGGAAATGGGTACTGTGTACCGTGCTCTGGGCTCAAAAGTATCGGTCGTTGAATTCGCTGACCAACTGGTACCAGCGGCTGACGCGGATATCGTCAAAGCCTACACCAAGTACAACAAAGACAACTTCACGCTGATGCTGTCAACCAAAGTGGTTGCAGTGGAAGCGAAAGCCGACGGCCTGTACGTCACTTTCGAAGGCAAAAACGCACCAGCGTCGCCAGTGCGTTACGACAAAATCTTAGTCGCAGTGGGTCGTCGTCCAAACGGCAGCCTGCTGGATGCTGCTAAAGCAGGCGTCAACGTTGACGAGCGTGGTTTTATCAATGTCGATAAACAACTGCGCACTAACGTACCTCACATCTTCGCTATCGGTGACGTGATTGGTCAGCCAATGCTGGCACACAAAGCAGTACACGAAGGCCATGTGGCTGCCGAAGTGATCTCTGGTCAGAAACATTTCTTCGACCCACGTTGCATTCCGTCTGTTGCTTACACAGATCCAGAAATGGCATGGGTAGGTATCACTGAAAAAGAAGCGAAAGAAAAAGGCGTTGCGGTTGAAACTGCGGTATTCCCATGGGCTGCGTCAGGCCGTGCTATCGCTTCAGCGCGCACTGAAGGCTTCACGAAGCTGATTTTCGACAAAGAAACACACCGCATCTTAGGTGGCGCTATTGTTGGTATCAACGCTGGCGAAATGCTGGGCGAGATCTGCTTAGCGGTTGAAATGGGCGCAGATGCAGAAGATATCGCGCTGACCATCCACGCGCACCCAACGCTGAACGAATCAATTGGTTTAGCTGCTGAAGTATTTGAAGGGTCAATCACCGACCTGCCAAATCCAAAAGCGAAAAAGAAATAAGTCGGCTGGGGCCAAGCGCCTCGCCAACATCGAAAAAAAGAGCTGCTGATGCAGCTCTTTTTTTTGCGTATCTGCCTTAAACGACAGCCCGAGATCAGACACCAAAGGGCTACTTTTTGCATTGTTGCTGGGAGTGAGCGACGCTGCATCCCCTCACGAGCCCGCCACACGGGCGGACGCTTGTGGGCATTTGGTTACAACCGCGTGCTGTACCTTTGTGTTGATTGCGCGTAGCTTGGTTTTTTCCTCAAACAATACTGAGCCTATGATGGTCCAACAACTCTTTAAAAATTCTCAAGGACAACTGCGTAACGGCGGGTGGATCGCATTGTTTTTCCTATTGTTGGCTGCGTTGTTGTTTCCAATGATCCTGTATGCCAAAGAAACCGGCCAAGAGCTAACGCCATGGCTGCAAGCCATCCCAGTGTTGCTGGTGTCGATGTTGTGCCAACGCTTGCGAAAACGACCCCAAGCAGAATTGCTTGGCGCTTGCAACCGTGGCTGGTTGTTACAGCTGCTGCAAGGCATGCTGCTAGGCACAGGGTTAATGCTACTGCCTGCGCTACTGTTGTGGGCGGGTGGTGTGGTGACTTGGCAACTGGGTGAGTTTAGTGGTGCGGCTTTGCTGGCCGCTTTGATTTTGTTTATTGGCGTCGCCGTGACAGAAGAGCTGACTTTTCGCGGTTTTATGTTTCAGCGGCTCATCGATGGTGTCGGCATAGCTCCAGCGCAGCTGTTAATGGCGGCCTATTTTGTGTTAACTCACGTCAGTGCGTTAAAGCAAGGCGAGCAATGGAACTATCTGGCAACGGTCAATATCTTTGTGGCATCCTTAATGTTTGGTTTGGCGTTTATTCGCACGCAAAGCTTGGCGATGCCGATTGGCTTGCATCTGATGGCGAATTTCACGCAAGGCAGTGTGTTGGGGTTTGGTGTCAGTGGCTCAGAGCAAAGCGGTTGGTTGATCCCAACACTGCAGCCAACAGCACCAAGCTGGCTTACAGGCGGCAGTTTTGGCTTAGAAGCCAGTGTGCCCGGTTTGTTGACCTTGTTGCTATTGACGTTGCTATTGTGGCGTTGGCAAGGTTCAGTGCGGCGCTGATCTAGCCATCGATTTGTTCGCTGTTAAACGCCGCGGCTGAAATCTCTGCGGCGTTTACCTATGATAGACAGCCAGCCGTCTGCGCTGGTTAATTTAATGTAAGGCTGAACGATAATTCCCGCCACTAACCCAGCAACCTACGCTGACCAGCGAGTTTTCGCTGTGGATTTCAGACGATTGCGGTACAATTCACTGAACTATAACCAGTCGGGTTACAACAAGCCCGATGATCCTCGTCCACCGACCCAACAGGAGGCTCAGATGCGGCAAGACGCATTTCTGCAGCATATTCAAGCGCAAATTGACGACGTGAAAGCGGAAGGCCTATACAAAGGCGAACGTATCATTACCTCACAACAATTTTCTGATGTGACGGTCAACGGCGAGCAAGTGTTAAACTTCTGTGCCAACAACTACTTAGGTTTAGCCAATTCGAAAGAACTGATTGCAGCGGCGCAGGCTGGCCTTGATAGCCACGGCTTTGGCGTGGCGTCAGTGCGCTTTATCTGCGGCACGCAAGATATCCACAAGCAGTTGGAAGCCAACATCAGCGCCTTTTTAGGCACTGAAGACACCATTTTGTACTCCAGCTGTTTTGATGCCAACGGCGGTTTGTTCGAAACCATTTTAGGCGCCGAAGATGCGGTGATTTCCGATGCGCTGAACCACGCCTCGATCATCGACGGCGTGCGTTTGTGTAAAGCCAAACGTTACCGCTATGCCAACAACGACATGGCTGAACTGGAAGCCATGTTAAAACAAGCCGACGCGGATGGCGCACGCTTTAAACTGATCGCCACCGACGGTGTGTTCTCGATGGATGGCGTCATTGCCGATTTAAAATCCATCTGTGACTTAGCCGACAAATACAACGCCTTAGTGATGGTCGATGACAGCCACGCCGTTGGTTTTGTTGGGAAAAAAGGCCGCGGCACCCACGAATACTGCGACGTGTTAGACCGCGTGGATATCATCACCGGCACCTTAGGTAAAGCCTTAGGCGGTGCATCTGGCGGTTACACCTCAGGTAAAAAAGAAATTATCGAATGGCTGCGTCAACGTTCACGGCCGTATTTGTTTTCGAACAGCTTAGCGCCATCGATTGTTACTGCCTCGATTAAAGTGCTGGAGATGCTGGCGCAAGGCGATGAACTGCGCGCCAAACTGTGGGATAACGCGGCGTATTTCCGCGAAAAAATGTCGGCTGCAGGTTTCACCTTAGCCGGTAAAGACCATGCGATTATCCCAGTGATGCTGGGCGATGCCAAAGTGGCATCGGAATTTGCCCGTCGCATGCTGGAACAAGGCATTTATGTGGTCGGCTTCTCGTTCCCAGTCGTACCAAAAGGCCAAGCGCGTATTCGCACACAAATTTCTGCAGCACACAGCAAAGAACAGTTGGATAAAGCCATCAACGCCTTTATCCGCATCGGTAAAGACATGGGCGTAATTTCCTGAGGTCCAACATGAAAGCATTAGCAAAATTAAAAGCAGAACCAGGTATTTGGCAAACTGAAGTGCCGATGCCAGAAGTCGGTCCGAACGATGTTCTGATCAAAATTAAAAAAACCGCCATTTGCGGCACCGACGTACACATTTTTAAATGGGACGATTGGGCACAAAAAACCATTCCACACGGCATGGTGGTGGGCCACGAATATGTTGGCACAGTGGTTGGTATGGGCTCGGAAGTGCGTGGTTTTAACGTCGGTGACCGCGTATCGGGCGAAGGCCATTTGGTCTGCGGCCATTGCCGCAACTGCCGTGCTGGCCGCGTGCATTTGTGTCGTAACACCATTGGCGTTGGCGTCAATCGTCAAGGCTCGTTTGCCGAGTATTTGGTGATCCCAGCCTTTAACGCCTTTAAAATTCCAGACAATATCCCCGACAACATCGCGGCGATTTTCGACCCGTTCGGTAACGCTGTGCACACCACCTTGTCGTTTGATTTAGTCGGTGAAGACGTGCTGATCACAGGTGCAGGCCCGATTGGCATCATGGCGGTGGCCGTGGCACGTCATGTCGGTGCGCGTCACATTGTGATCACGGACGTGAACCCATACCGTTTAGAGCTGGCGCTGAAAATGGGCGCGACACGCGCTGTGGATGTCAGTAAACAAAACTTGCGCGACGTCATGAGCGAGCTTGGCATGACCGAAGGTTTTGACGTCGGCCTTGAGATGTCAGGCGTGCCATCGGCGTTTCGCTCGATGCTCGATACCATCAACCATGGCGGCAAAATTGCCATGTTAGGTATTCCACCTTCTGACATGGCGGTCGATTGGAACCAAGTGATTTTTAAAGGCTTAGTGATCAAAGGTATCTACGGCCGTGAAATGTTCGAGACTTGGTACAAGATGGCAAGCCTGATCCAATCTGGTTTGGATTTAAGCCCAATCGTTACTCACGAAATGCCAGTCGCGGACTTCCAGCAAGGCTTTGACATTATGTGCTCAGGCCAAAGCGGTAAAGTGGTGCTGAACTGGGAATAAGTAAGTGCTTATTCGAGTAACAAAAAACGCCGGTTTTTATCCGGCGTTTTTTATTGTTAAAGACTTAAGGCGATGCATCATTACACGATGGCGTTTGGCCCTAGCAACAACGTCATTTCGACCTGTTGCTGCTCAATGGCTTGGCTTAGATCTTGTTCCAGTTGTGGCCGGATCTCATCAAATGGCTTGAGTAACCGTTTAAAACCATAAGCACGGTTACGACCATGCACTTTACCCAAATACAACGCCATATCCGCCAATTGCAGGGCTTTTTCCCAGCCCAGTTGCTCATCGGTTAAGCCATCAAATGGCAAGGTGATAAAGCCAGCAGACGCGGTGACGGGAATATGCAGATCGCCGGCGACCACAGGCGTTTGACCAATGCAATTTAATACGCGTTGGCAAAACTGCTCGAGGGCAGTTTGGTCAATATGCCGCAACAAAATGAGGAATTCCTCACCGCCCCAGCGCAATACCATGTCATCAGCTCGCGTCAGTCGTTTTAAGCGACGACCAAGCTCAACCAATACCGCATCACCGGCTTGATGACCAAAGTGGTCATTGATATGTTTGAAGAAATCGACGTCGAGTAAGATGAAGGCATCTGTCTCGGCAGGTGTTTTGCGCCTTTCTCCTTGTGCTGTGCGTCGCGCCATATAATCTTGCAATGAGCGTCGATTCAGCAGCCCGGTTAACGGGTCATGCGTGGATGTATACGCCAGCTGGTCATTGGCTTGTTTAAGTTGCGTATTGGCAGAACGAACTTTTCGGTAGAGCAAATACAGTAAAAATGTTCCTAGAATTAATACTGTGCCAAACAACATCACCACATGTTGCTGCAAGCGCTTTGTTTCAATTTCGGCCGTTTTTAACGCGTTTTGTTGTTTGAGTGCACTGATCTCACGTGCTTTTTCTTGGGCAGAAAAACTCTCTTGTAAAAGACTGATCTGTTTATCGCGCTCGCTTTGGAATACCCGACGACTGACGGCCAGTTGTTTTCGCAACGTGTCCGCTTCGTTTGCGGACTGCTTTGCCAGGCGATAGCCATCGGCGAGCTCTTGATAATAACTGAGCATTTCAAAATCTGGCGTTTGGTCTTGTTCTGCCATCTCCACCATTTGCGCCATCAAGCTAACACCGGCCTGTTGTTCGCCGTGTAACAGCAAGGCGTACCCTTTGTTAAATTGGGCTGTAGCGATCCCCGGTCTGAAGTTTTGCCGCTTCGCAATCTGATAGGCTTTGTCAAAACTGGCGGACGCCTCCACTAACTTGCGTTGTTTTAACTGCGCATCGCCTAAATTATTTTGCAATAAAAACGTATCAAGGCCAGGGAATCGACTTGCCAAGTCAAGGGCTTGGCGCAAGGTTTGTTCAGCGGCAGGGTAATTATTTTCTTCTGCTTCGATGCTGGCTTGCAGTCGATATAAATCGGGAACCGCTGCTTTTAACTGCTCATCACGCAAGCCCTGCTCAATCGCCTTTTTTAACAGCGCCTTGGCTTCCGTCAGGTTTTGCATGGTGATATTCAGTTGAATGATGTTCTGCGCGACAAACATCTGGCGCATTGGTGTGCGCGGATGGTGGTAATTTTGCAGCGAATCGTACGATGCACGAAATGCCTTCAACGACTCTGGAAATTGGTTGCGGCTTTGATATTCAGCCCCAAGCAAATTAAAGGTCAGGTAACGAACACGTGGGTCTTCCACTTGCGGAGCTAGCTGTTCAATCGCAGCAAACAGGTTGGCGGCATCTGATTTTTGTTGTTGGTTAAAATAGAAAAAATATTTTTGCGCTAATAACTCAGCCTTAAAGTCTGGCTGGTTATGGGTTTGCAGGAAGGTATCGGCTTGTTTGAGCAACTCTATTTGGGCGTTGGTATCATGCCTTGCAGCCGCTTCACTGATTAAATAGGCCAATAAACGACTGTGATCATCCGGTTGTAACGGTTGCTTTAACTGCGGTTCCAGCGAGGCTAATAAGGCCTGAGCTTGCTCCGGGTTGGAATCATACAGCTCGACAAATTGGTCCAGTTGCTGTGACAACGAGCCGGCGACTGCGGCACTGCTGGTCAGTGAACAGGAAAAAAGCCATACAAAATAGAAAATTAGGGACAAACGTTGCTGCATTAGTGTCTATAGCCTCGTCAGTCGGCTGACGTTATCTGAATTATGCGCGTTTTTTGGCAAGTCACATAGTTTGTAACAAACTGTATCAGCATAACCATTGCCGATGTTTTCGGCAAATTTTGTTTATTTTCAGTCATCTTATCTGTTCGACGAAGGCAATTTTGCGACGAGGATTTTCGTGTTTTGTCCGTGCTATCTGCTAAGATGGGTCACCCGTGTTTTTTCTTGAACATGCATGCAGGCTTTTAAACATCTCCTTGGGCAAATCTTCTCGTTTTTGCTGCTCCTAGTGCTGGCACTGGTTGTCACTGGTTGGCTGTTGCTAGACCAAGAACCGTTGGTCGCGCGTAGTACCCAGTTAAATGCGGCGTCGGTGCAACACGGCCAACAATTGATGAGTTCCATTCATGCCTCGATGCAAAATGAAGCGGCGAGTCAGTTGGTGATCCAAACCAATGCCGATGAACTCAATGCTGCTTTCGCTATTGCTGCGCGCACACTGCCTGGTTTTCAAGGCGAAACACAACTCAAAACCGATGGCCTCGCTGTCGTGATGACGATGCCGTGGCAAGTCCTAGGTCAGCGTTTTTTCGTCAATGCCACCATTCAAATTGATGCCGGTCAAGGGCCTTTGCAACTGGAACAGGTGCAAGTGGGCAAAGTGACCTTGCCAGGGCGGTTTGCCTTGAGTTTGCTCAGTTGGGTGGCAGACCAAGCTTGGGGGGCGGGTGAGGGCGCCAAATTGTTGGCCAAGGTTCGCTCCATTACCGTGCATGACAATGCTGTCACCGTGGAATTGGATAAGCCGCAAGGATTTGGTCTCGCGTCGTTAAAACAACAAGGTGTCAACATGTACCGCAAACTCACCGGTGCTGACTCCATGAAGCAAGATGTTGAACATTATTACCAGCTGGCACAAGAATTTAGCAAAACCCAACCCGAGGGTAGTTTAGTTGTTTATTTGCAGCTGGTGTTTCGCGAGGCCGCCAAGCGGACGGCGGAATCGAGCGATCCTGAACGAGCAATGCTAGAAAACAGGGCCGCAATTTACGGCTTGGCGCAACTGTTTGGAGGTAAAAACTTGCAGTTGCTGGTCAATGAGGTCAAACACGCGGATGAACAAGCCTCACTGAAAGTAACCTTGGGCCGTCGACGTGATTTGCAACAACACTTTTTATATTCGGCGACCATCCATCTCTTAACCAGTCAAAATATGTCCAACACTGTCGGTGAGACCAAAGAGCTGTTGGATTCACTGAGCGGCGGCAGTGGTTTTAGCTTTGTCGATTTGTTGGCAGATAAAGCCGGCGTTCGTTTTGCGCGGTTAGCGACCGATAATCTGGCGCAAGCCCTTGCGTTGCAAGCATTTTTTGTGGCCAAAGAACGCACGGAGCACGAGGTATTTCCTTCCAAAGCGCGGTTAGCCGAAGGGATGCCGCAGCAGTTGTTTGAACAGCAATATCAGTCGATTGATTCGGCGGTATACCAACAAATGGTGGCGGAAATTGACCGCCGCTTAGATGCGCTGCCGCTGTATCAGTTAGCTAAGCAAGCCACGCCAACGCCTTAACGGATGCGGGTGTGGCGGCGCTTCGTTTGCACCAGCAACATGATGCCGGTCAGCGTAAACAATAGCGCTGTCAGACTAAATCCAATCACCAGCGGGTTGTGACTGTTGTCTCGGCTGTCGTAATCCATGATATGCAGCATCCATGCGACATCGTAAGTGCGCCACAGCTCAGTGCGCACCCGCAGCAATTGCCCAGTCACCGAGTGTAGATAAAAGCTCGTATTATCCGCAAAGTTGACTTGAAACAGCGGCGCAATAAGGCCACGAGCCTCGCTTGGCACTTCATGGAGTTGCTGGGTTGACACCACCTGGTGTGAGCCCCGGTATTGGCTCAGAGCCAGTTGTGTCGCTTGCGCGGCGGATAATGGTGCTAAGGTAGCCCCGGTCTGCGCATTGACCCAACGCTCACCAGCGGCATCAATGATATGGTACAGCGGCGTTTGTTGCTGCTGCGTTAGTTCGAGCGTCTGCACGGGGGCTTGAGCCTGCAACTGCTGGGGGGACAGGGTCGCGTTATGCCAATTGGCCGTGGGCCACGCTTGTCGATGGTCGTTGCCACGGACTTGTTCAATCGGAAACGCGCTCATCAACAGGCCAGAGCCGAACCATGCCAGCAGTTGCAGCGATAACAACAGGCTTAACCACCAGTGCAGTCGTCGCCAAACCAAATTAGACATTTGAGCCTCTTGCGAAACAATTGTGGGAATTACAGAGGATTGGAATTCATTCAGTGGTTAATTTACGGACATTCGTGGGTCAAGCCAAGAGGGTGCGACATTTAGTCGCACCGTCGATCAGATGAGTCACAACCAAGGGTCGTCACTGCTTGGTTGTGCCGTTCTGGCTTGCGAAGATCGGTTGTGCAGATCTTAGTGGGCGCCAGCTGTGTCGCCAGTAAATCCCAGTAATGACGCATTCGCCCAATTTGCGCAGACGCCCGGTTTTCCACCTGTGGTGCGCAGACTCAGTCGAGTGATGCCTCGAATATCCAATTCAGGTTTCACCACTGCTGGTGCTTGCACCAAGCCTGAGTCGTACAGCAGCACATCATCGCCAAAGATTTGGAACTGCAAGCCGCCAGCTTGACGACAGCTATCGTCGATGCCAAGGTCTGCCCTTAGCAATTGCCAGTGGCCTTTGAGCAGATAATCGACACGGCTTTGTTGCGATACGCCCAGCCCTTTAGTGAACTTCAGGCCGTTCATTTGCATCACAGCACCATCACCTTTGGCACTACCGCCGTTGGCGCGATTCAGTTCAACAGGGCCAACCGCATTGTCACTACGCGCCGGTGTCACATCGGCCAAGAACAGTTGTTGCGGTGGCGTCGTGGGCAGCGGCTGTTCAAAAATTTTCAGTTCTGAAATGGTGATGGGACTGACTTGCCGTGGTAATAACGCGTTGTAAGCTTTCACTGCACTGGCGTTGGCCGCAGTAACCATCGGGTCGGCTTCGGCTTCATCCCAGGTGGACAACACGCGAAGGCGAAGCAGTCGGCCCGGTTTGGCTGGGAACGTGATACGTTGCTGCTGTTTCTGCTGTTTTAAACTACCGCGGTAGACAGGCTTGCCCCAGTCGCCGTTGTTATCCGCCAGATACACTTCAAAATCACGGATTTGGCCATATTTCCAATGTTTGTCGTTGCGAGGGGCGATGGCAAAACCATCGATCATCCGGCGTTCACCCAGTGCAAGAGTCAGCTCGTGCGGGCCTGTTTTGACCGATTGGTCACGTTTGGTTCGAAACCAAGTCTCCGCCTTGCCGTCAAACATGTTCTCAGCGACGTGTCCGGACTCTTCCGCGGGACGGTTCAGCACTAACAGGCTATCGGGCGCAATACTATGATCATCGGCTGGGGCTTTGGCATAGCCAGCCGTTGCCGTCAGTGGCAATGCCGCGTTGATGCGAGCGGTCAGTTGCAACGGTTCTCGGATGGACAGATCGTCTGTACGCACGCGGATCACGCCATACTGGGCGTTATCAAAGGCAAAACCTGCTTTGCCTTGCGCCAGCTCTGCAAGCGTGCGCTGCTGAAGAGCTTTGCCGTTGAGTTCAACCCGGTCAGGCGCGACTCGGCTATGCAACCAAAATTCATAGGCGCGGCGTGGCTCTTGACCTTGATACTCGCCTTGCACTGCGGCTACCTGCACCTGGATGTCACCCGCCTTACCTTGAGGCGCTTGCACCTCAATCTGTTGGGTGCTGAACGCGCCTTTGGCATAGTCTCGGCTCAGCCCGTCATCTTCATACAGGGTGTAGCTACTGTGGCCAAACGGGTAAATATCGAACGTCAGCACGTCCTTGGCTTTTTCACCATCATAGTTCATCGCGGGGTACATCGGGATAATAGCACCGGCCCGAACAAACAATGGGATGGTCTCCAAGGTGACTTGATAATCCAGCGTGATGCCGTCACGTGGCGCATCCACCACGCGTCCGTCCCAATAATCAATCCACTGACCTTGCGGTAAGTACACGTCTTTGCGCCAGCCTTTGCTGGCGGCCATCGAGCGATAGACCGGCGCTACCAACAAATCACGCCCAAGCATAAATTGGTATTTGTAACGCTCGTTTTTTGCCCCAGGGCTTTGCGGGAAGTCCCACATTAAGCCGCGCACAATAGGCGCCCCTGTGTCGGCCGCTTGTTTGGCCGTGGTGTACATATAGGGTGTCATCCGCATTTTCAGTTTTAAGAAGTTGCGGTTAATCGAGCGATAGGGTTCGTCAAACCACCATGGATGTTTGCGCTCGGCTTTTGCCCAGCCTGACATGCCCATCAGTACGGGCGTAAAACTTTTCCATTGCAGATCACGAGTAAAGGTTTCTGGGCTGCCACCGAAAATGCCATCGACATCGCCGGTAGCATAAGCTTGGCCGGACAATCCTGAGCCAATCAAGGTTGGAATATGCCAGCGGATATAATCCCAGCTGCCCGATTGATCGCCGGTCCATGTCACGGCGTAGCGTTGAATACCAGCCCAGCCCATCACGGTCCAGATAAACGGCCGTGCATTGGAGTTGTTGATGATGCCATCGGCTGCCGCCTGATTGGCATCCAGCGCAAATTGATAGCCTTGGCCTGTCCATGCGACATCTAATTTCTGCGCTCGAGTGCCGGCTGTGCCGACTTCCCAAGCGATTTTATCCACGCCATTTTCAGTCCAAAGGCCGGTTTTAAAGCCGTATTTGGCCAACCCTTTCACCACCTCCGGCAGGTTGGTATAGCCACAACCGTACCCGTCGTTGGGTAGGATCCAGCCCCCAGGCATGTCGTGCTCACGGTATTTTTTAGCCACACTTTCGATCACGTCCGGTGTCGTGCCGGTGGGGCCGTCGCTCCAGCCATCTGGAACCGTGCCAGGTTTTTTGACGTTATCCCCGTCGTTGTAGCAGTCGGCATCGCCGTATTCAAACGCCCAGCGCGGTAACAAGGGCGCGCGGCCAGTGGTTTGGGTGTAGTGATTTAACACGTCATGGATGGTCTCGCCAACAAACACATAACTATCAAAGCGCGGTTCTTGATGATTCAAACTGCTGTAGTCCGCAGAGCGGAAATCATAACTACCATTGGCCCAACTGTTGCGAAGCAGGCCATAGCCTTTGTTGGACATGACAAAAGGCGCTGGACTTGGCCGGTCGTGTTCTTCCCAACCGCCGGAGTAGGAGATCTCCATGCTTTTGCCTTTGAACTCAAAGTGGCCATTTTGCTGACCACCGCCATAAAACTGTTCATCCGCTGTGCTGGTGAGCGTTTGCAGCGATTGTTGGTCGCCGATATCCAGTGGCTGCAATTCTTCCCATAATTTCTTCTGGTTATCTGCTTTATACAGCGCAAGACGAAGTGGTTTTTCGTAAATACGCAGGGCAAACTGCGTGGTTTTCAGGAGTCGATAGCCGTCCGCATCGGTCAGGGTGTAGCGAACATGTTGCTGGGGTTGGGCTATCACAATGGGGGCGGCTTTGCTGCCTTCTAAGGGGAATGCGCCTACAGGACCCGCTTGGATGCGAAACACAGCTTCATTTAATAAACTCAGCTGCAGCTGCATCTGATTGTCGGTATGGATCAACACTTGCTCTTTTGCCGCTTGCACTTGACTGAGATTGCCAAGCGGGGTGGCTGCAGCCTGTGTGCATAACAACGGTAACAAAGCGAGTGCAAAGCGTGCTCGCATAAAAACTCCTGTGATGTCGAACCCCACGAAACGGTGTTGGCTATCGTCGCACGGAGCCGCGATAGCTTTGTGCACAGTTTAGTGGCAAAGTGTCGGTATTGACGTTAAAGCGCAGTTAACGCCTCGCTGTTGGCCTGTTATAACTATAAAGTGAAAGCAAACACAAGGCTTTGCTGTGGATAGTCGACAGATAAATAGTGAATCGCGACTAATCGTAAGTTTTGAATGCTTAGCGTTATGGTGAAGTGGAGCCAGAAAAATCAATGTGTTTCATCAGATTTATTTAAATTAGAAACATGCAGGTAGCTTTCACTTGTTAAAAACGAAAATTAATGAAAGCAGTTTGTTCATGAGCATTGTAAGTGACAGAGGTTAAGACGTGGAGTTATCGACCATCGAACGCCAACAAGAAATTGTTCGGCTCACCAATGAATTAGGCAAAGTGACCGTCGCGGATTTATCCAGCCGATTTGGCGTGTCTGAAGTGACCATTCGTAGCGATCTGGCCACGCTTGACAGCAAAAAATTACTGGTACGTTCGCGCGGTGGTGCGTTAATCAACGACGATTTGAGTCGTGAGTTATCTTTTAAAGAAAAACGCCAAAAAAATTCCGAGTTAAAGCAAAAGCTCGGGCGAGCTGTCGCGGCGTTAATTCATGATGATGAACGCATCATTTTGGATTCAGGCACGACCACAGAGGCGGTCGCTGAGCATTTATGCCTGCATAAAAATCTAACGGTGATGACGAACGGTCTGAACATCGCGTTGGCCCTTTCCCAAGCCGAACGGGTGGATGTGTTGTTAACAGGCGGCACGCTTCGCAAAAAGTCTTTATCGTTTTACGGTCCGCAAGCGGAGCAATCGTTACAGCATTTCTTGTTTGATAAAGTGGTGTTGGGGGTCGACAGTTTTAATTTGCATACCGGTTTATCCACGCATTTTGAAGCCGAAGCGACGTTAAACCGCTTGATGTGCAAAGCGGCGCGGGAGGTGATTGTGGTGACGGACTCGAGCAAGTTTGACCAACAATGTTTTCACCTGATTGCGCGTCCAGAACAGGTGCATACCTTAGTGACCGATGCAGGGATCTCAGAGGGGCAGATACAAGCCCTTGAGAGTAAGGGGATCCGCGTGCTCATTATCCAATAAGGCAATTATGGCTGGCTTGAGTCTTGGTGTTGATATTGGGGGTACAAAAACCCAATGGATGGTGTTCGATGCGAGTTTTAATGTCATCGCGCAGCACTATGTCAAGACGCCAGCCTTGCCGGCCGCGGACTGGTTATGTTGGTTGCAACAACTACTGTCTCCGGTGTTGGCTGCGTATCCTATCCAAGGGATTGGCATCGCCTTGCCGGGTATTTTTTCAACGGAAGGCGTACTGCAGGCGGTAAATTTACCCAGCGTGCATCAACGCATCACCCACCACGAGCTCCAGGCGCTGTGGTCCATCCCTATCATGCTTGGGAACGACTGTCGCTTGGCGGCGCTGGCCGAAGCCAAACTCGGTGCTGCCAAGCACTGTGAACGCGTGTTAAGTATTCGGGTAGGCACTGGCCTTGGCGCTGGCTTTTGCTGGCGTGGCGTGCTGTATCAAGGTGCGCATCAGCAAAGCTGTGAATTAGGTCACCAAGGGTTAGCCGCTGCGGTGTTGGTCAAGTGGCAACTGCCTTTGTGGTCATGCAACTGTGGGCAATTAGGGTGCGTTGAACAATATGCCTCGGGACGGGGCTTACTGAAACTTTTTCAGCACTTTTTACAGCATTCGACAGAACCTACGTTGCCGCAGTGGCAACAAGCGTTTCATCGCGGTGATAACGCCGCGAAGCAAAGTTTGGATTGTTGGCTTGATTGCTTAGCCGCGCTGGTCAATCAGCAGGTCTTGGCCTTTGATCCTGATTGTGTCTTATTAAGTGGCGGCGTATTTGCCAGCGAAATTCAAGTGTCAGCCCTGGTTGCGCGTATTCAGCAACGTTTTTTAACAGGCTGGGCATTGCCTGAGTTTCGCCAAGCGCAATTGCTCAATAGCAGTTGTGTCGGCGCTGCGTTGATGGTGCATCAGCACTATGCTTTGGATACGACCGCATCGGATGCCTCCAACTAGCGTGTCGACCCGCCATGAAGTCGGCGTTGTTGCAAAATCTGCTCAAGCTGCTGCACGACATCTTTCGAGGGCTCGCATTGCACACCTTGGATACTGAACACATCTTTTAATAAATCAGCCCCTGGTTTAGCAATAAAACATCGGTTGCCATGGCGCACAATGTGACGACCGTCATCCAGCACTGCGATGACATTCGCTGCCAGTTCGCCACTGTGTGTCACTTGGCGTCGAGTCGGTGCCTCGACTGCGTCATTGTGCTGATGTTGGGTGATTGCCCGCAGTTCTGCATCAGACAATTCGCGTTGCTGTTGGCGCTGTAGTGACGCCGAGATCTGCGCTTGCCAGTCAATTGTCGATTGCTTTACTAAAGATGGTTGCGAAGTGATTGCTTGCTCAAGCGGTGACGTTGGCTTGCTGGCATGCAAGGCAGCTGGTTTTACTGCGCTCGGTTGGGCCGCACTAGGTTGGGCCGCACTAGGCTGGACCGCACTAGGCTGGACCGCACTAGGTTGGGCCGCAGTAGTCTTATCCGACTGGCGCGTTGGCAAAGGCTTGGTCACAGCGCTGGTGATAGCGGTTGTGGTCGTGGTTGACGTCTGGGTTGGTATTGGCATCGACCGCTGCGGCGCTGGCGGTTGGGTCTTCGGCAAGGGCTTTGCTGGCAGGCTTGATGGGGCATGCTGCAGTACCGGCACTTGTGGTTGCCATAGTGACACTTGCAACGGTTGCTTCACCGCCGTGGGGGTTGCTTGGCGTAGGGGGTGCGCTAACGCCCACAGCAGCCATCCATGAATACAAATAGACAACACCCAAGGCCAATGGTGACGACGAAGCATGCTAAACCTCATATGTGATGGTGGCAGTTGGAGTCACGTTGCTGCTACAAGTTCCATCAACTCCTTCGTCGCATTCCAAACGCGGTTGACAGTGTGCTGCGTTGTCAAGCGCGTCGCTGGTTTGATATGGTTAAAGTAGGAACATACACCAAGGAACCCAAGGTGGCTTCACAACGCCAAGTCTTCACCCTGTGCCGACTGATGTTGTATCTGTGCAGCAGTAGTTGCTTTGCCGTTGCAGCCGCTGCGCCTAATACAGCAACCAGTCAGCCACTGCGCGTGGTGTACGGCTCGCCGATAGGCGCGGGGCCGACCACCGAGATGTACCCTTATAAAATTCTGAAAGCGGCGTTGGATGCAACAGAGCAGCCGTACCGGTTGTCGCCTGCCAGTACAGATATGGTGCAAAGTCGGGTCTTACGTGAAATTGAGCTTGGGAATGTGGATGTATATTGGAGTGCGACCTCCAAGCAACGTGAGCAGAACCTGTTACCTATTCGGATACCGTTGGACAAGGGGCTGAACGGCTGGCGATTGCTGTTGATCCGCAAAACCGATATTGCTCGATTTGCCGCACTACAAAGTCCAGCGGCGATAAAATCACTGCGCATGGCGCAAGGCCATGATTGGCCAGACACCTCGTTACTGCTTCATAATGGTTTTTCTGTGCAAACGGCACAACACCCACCTGCATTGTTTGAATTGTTGTTACGCCAGCGGGTCGATGCGTTTCCTCGGTCGGTGATTGAGGCATTCCGAGAGCAACAGCAATATCCTGAATTAACGGTAGAGCCGCATTGGGTCTTGGTATATCCAGCTGCGGTGTATTTTTTCGTCAACCGTCACAATACGGCGCTGGCTGCGCGTTTAGAGTTAGGACTGGCTCGGATTAAAGCGTCAGGCGAATTTGACAGGTTATTTGAACAACGCTACGGCGAATCCATCAAAGCTGCTAAGTTGGCCGAACGTCAAGTGATCCGGCTTGAAAACCCAAGCATATCCTTAGATGTCGATGATGCCAGTTTATGGTATCAAGTGCCGCTGCCATAAACTGGAGCTTGTTAAGGAGTCATGATGACCTTCTCTGTTGTACAACGTCGTTCCTATTGTGTCTTGTTAGGGTTGTGGTTGATGGGCTGTACTGGCGTCCCACAAGGTGTCACACCGGTTCAGCCGTTTGATTTAAAAGCGTACATGGGGCAATGGTACGAAGTTGCTCGGTTGGATAATCGCTTCGAGCGGGGGCTGACCGACGTTACTGCGACCTATTCGTTGCTACCTGATGGCGATGTGCAGGTGATTAATCGCGGGTTTGATGCCGCCGAGAACGAGTGGCAACAAGCGGTGGGTGTTGCCAAATTCGTTGATGAAGAGGCTAAGAAGTCGGCCAAGGCGGAATTAAAAGTTTCATTTTTTGGCCCGTTTTACGCGTCCTACAATGTGGTGAAACTGAGTGACGATCAGCAAATGGCCTTGGTCGTCGGTAGCGATTTGTCCTATGCCTGGGTGCTGTCGCGGGTCAAATCCCCCGCCAAAACGCAATGTGATGCTTTTTTCGCCAAGGCGCAACAGATTGGAATTGCCAAAGATTTATGGCTGCAAGTGCAACCTTGCCAATAGAAATCAACAAACTAATCAAGAACAAATACTTAGATCAACGAATTCGGGACTAATGATTGTTGCCTTTTGCCAGCTGTGGTAAATACTAAAGATATCCAGTCCTGAATTGGCGTTTAATTATGAGTTCATTACTTAATTCCGTCGACCAACGTACGAATCTTGCCGGTCAAAATCGCTTGGAATTGTTGCTGTTCCATCTGCATGGTCAGCAACCCTTCGGTATTAACGTGTTTAAGGTTCGTGAAGTCCTACAATGCCCCGAATTAAGCAGTATCCCAGGCGCACACCCCACCGTGCGTGGTGTGGCGCAACTACGTGGCATGCCAGTGACAGTGATTGATTTGAGCATGGCAACGGGGGGGCCGAAGTTAGAGCAGTTAGATACCTGTTATGTGCTTGTGACCGAATATAACCGGCATACTCAAGGTTTTTTGGTGTCAGGTGTTGACCGGATCGTCAACAGCTCGTGGGATCAGATTTTACCGCCACCGGCAGGGATCGGCCGCACGCATTATGTAACAGCAGTGACGCAGATCGATAAACGTCTGGTGCAAATTATTGATGTTGAAAAGATTTTCGCTGAGATCTCGCCAGTTAACGAAGACGTTAGTCTCGAAGTAAAAGAGAAAGCCAAAGAAATTGATATCAGCAATATCACCATTTTGATCGCGGATGACTCGGCGGTTGCGCGTAACCAAGTCAAGCGGGCGATGTCGGCGATTAATGTCAACACCGAAACGGTCAACGATGGTCGTGAAGCCCTGCAATGGCTGCTTGAAAAGGCGAAAAAAACCGACGGACCGCTGTTTCACAAAGTACCTGTGATTATCTCAGATATCGAAATGCCTGAAATGGATGGTTATACCTTAACGGCCGAGATCCGAAATTGTGAGGAGCTGCGAGGCATCCACATCATTTTACATTCCAGCTTAAGCGGTGTGTTTAACGAAGCCATGGTGAAGAAAGTAGGGGCAGATCAGTTTATCGCCAAATTCCATCCAGATGAGTTACTGACAGCGGTTCAGCATTGGATGACGCAAATTTCCAGCTCTGCCTAAACGCTCCCAAGCTACTGAAAAAGCCGTCGTTTTTGACGGCTTTTTCGTTTTTAACTAAACACCCTTTTGGTTATGCTCGTGCTGTAACAACAACGCATGCTGCAAACGTACTAGCTCTGCTTGCACTGCGGCAAGATCGGGAGTTGTCTCAGGTGCGGCTTTAAGTTGCTGCTCAGCTTGTTGCGCACACTGGCTTAACGCAGTGAAATCAAGGCAGGCGGCAGTCCCTTTGATTTTGTGCAGCAGAGCTTGCAACTCATTGGGCGTTGCCGTTGATATGCTTTGCAGGACCTGCTCAAAACTCTCGATGTAACTCTGTTGTAGCTCGTCAAACCCATCGCATGCAGCATCACCCGCTGTCGTTACAGAGGGCCCTTGCGGCGACGTGGTGGGTGTGTCATCGAACACCGTCGATGCAACAAAAGGTTGAATTGCTGCTAGCAACTGCTGTTTTGTGACAGGTTTAGTCAGCACTTTTTGTGCGCCTGCGGCCAAAATGAGTTGGTGGACATCGGTTTGTACATCGGCGGTGAGCCCGATGATGGCAGGTTTGTTTGACCAAGAACTTAACTCGAATAACACACCCATGCCATCGAGCACAGGCATATGCATATCAAGCAGCAATACATCCACGGCTTGCTGTTTTAGGACGTGGAGCGCAACGGCGCCGTCTTGCGCTTCTAAACACCGTAAGCCATAGGGTTCTAACATGCCACGGAATAAAGTGCGTAATTCCTCCACATCGTCACTCAGCAGCACAGTGCCTTGTAATGTCAGGTGTGCATCATCCACCGCGGTTTGTTGCGTTTGACTGGCTTGTTCAATCGCATCTTGCGTCAATTCGATTAAGGGTAACTGCAGACTAAAGCAGCTGCCAAAGCCAAGTGTGCTGTGTAATGTCAGGGTTGCGCCAAGTAATTCAGCCAGTCGACGACTGATAAACAAACCAAGGCCGGTACCGCCGAACTGGCGAGTCGTGCTGGCATCGGCTTGTTCAAACGCTTCAAAGATCCGAACTTGTTGCTCTGCACTGATGCCTGGCCCGGAGTCTGTCACCTCAATCAACAAATTTCGCCCATCCAGACGGATCGTGAGCCGCACAAAGCCTTGTTGGGTAAATTTCAGGGCATTACTTAACAAATTAAACAGAATTTGCCGCAGTCGAAAGCTATCCGAATAGATCCAGTCCGGCACGCCCGCTTTTATAGTCAGTTCAAATTGAAGTTGTTTGCGCTGTGCCAGTGGTAAGCAGGCTTGTTGCAGCTGCTGTAGCAGGGGTTTGAGGGCGAACACTTCAGGGGTTATGGATAACTTACCTTCTTCAATTTTGGCACTGTCTAAAATGTCGTTGACGATATGTAATAAAAAGTCGCTGTGATCACGTAACGCCTGCAACTGTCGTTTTGTTTCATCACCTTGCAAACTTTGGGTTAGCTGTTCGGCGTAGCCTTGGATCACGGTCAAAGGGGTGCGCAATTCATGGCTCATATTGGCCAAAAAGCGAGTTTTCACGGCAGCCAAGTGATTGGCTTTATCGCGTTCGAGGGCTAATTCGTGTGTCCGTTGTTGTACACGAAGCTCCAGCTCATCACTGAGCTCCGTTTTTTCCTTTAATACCTGCTGTAATTCTCGAACAGCTTGTTGGATCCGTCGCTGCAAATGCAGATAACTTTGCTGCAGTTGCTCAAATTCGCGGGAGGTAGTGGTTAAAACTGGCAGCGCCGGGGCTTTATCCGCGACATCCAATTGCCGGATCAGTCTGACCAAGGCACTTAAGGTATCGGTGTAACCTTGCACAAACTTGGCGGCACTATGACGAACCAGCAGGGTCGCCAAAATCAACAACACCAGAGTGATGGCCACCATGCTGTTGTATTTCCAGTAACTTGGCGCCATTTCGCTGTAAAACAGCAGTTGCCACGCCGTTCCCTCAATCGCATATTGTTGCAGCAGATGTTCGCCTTGATTACTGATGTAAGGGATGGGGCCGTTAAGCAGCGCTGAGTCCTCAAACAGCGTTTTGCTCTGCACCAGTCGAAGCTCAGAGAGATTAATATGGCTGCCTGCACTTGGTGTTTGTTCGGTCCCCCATAATTTGTAGCCTTGGCCATCTAACAGAATGTAGTTTTCTTGCTGACTCGGTTGCAGCTTGGGAAAGGATTGGGTCAGGCGGTTGACGGCCACTGACACTTCCAAAACACCGTCAAACTTGCCGTTGCTGGTTAGCGGCACTGAGACTGCAAAAATTAAGTCTTGCCCCAGTTGTTGACCACGAAACATATCGGTAATGGCCGGTTGCCCTGTCTGGCGGGGAATTGAAAAATAAGGTCTAAAACTGACGTTATCGCCCGAGATGTCATGATCGATAAACTCTTTATAAAATGCGGTGACATTGCCGTTTGCATCCGTGATAAGCGCTGAGATAAATTCCGGCTGATGCTTGACTAAGTTACTCAACAGCGCTTGGTCGTTGGCTAAGCCGCGTTGCTGCACTGCTAATTCTAACTCGGCGACATAACTGGACAGTTTGGTTTGCAGGCGATGCGCGACCGCCATCGATTGTTCATAGGCTCGCAAGTTACGTTGAGACAACTCCAGCACCGTCGCCCCATACAACCCCAGTAAGACCAACAAACCCGCAGGGATCGCGGAATAGACCGCGATGCGCCCAGAGAGTTGGCTTTGTAACGTCTGCTCTTTGCGCTCGTCGGCGGTTTGCGTAATGTCGAGCATCATGGTTGCGGCATATTGGTTAAACAATAACAGCGTCGTTTGGATAGCCGCAGCAAACCATTGCATGGTCCAAGGCATCTGAGGTTCCAGATGCGATATCAGCGCAAGCATGGCCAGCAAATAAAACACTAACAATATCGAACGGCTCCAACGGCCAAGCCACAGGCTGAGCACGGCCGCGACACCATGAATAGCTGCCAGTGACCATAACGAAGGTTCGGCGATGGGAAGCATCACCAACACATATGAAGCAAAGGCCCAAAGGGCGCCTAACCGCAGGTACATCAGCAAGGGTGCGATCATACCCAACAGCAAGGGATACACGTGCGGCGTATGGACAATAAAACAGTGGGCTAAAGCGCCAAATGCCGTGACATAACCAAAGAAAAAAAGCCGCCTTGCCCAACGACTCTTTGGCATTAAAACGCCCCTAAATCCGGCAATTGTGCCTGTTCGGCCTGATGCCACAGCGTCTGTAAGGTTTGGCGTAACCGTTCAGGCGTATGATTGGGGAGATCAAACATTGCGATCTCAGCCTGTGGACCTGCCAGTTGTCGCGCGGAGCAAGCATTGGCACTGCGTAGGCAAAACTGCAATAGGTCGGCTTCTTGCAGCAAATTGAGTTGAGGGCTTTGTAGCATCAATGCATGGCGTAATGTGGCGTCAAAGCCCCATAACGTCAGCAGATAGGCGGTGATTGAGGCGGTTAACTCCGTTGGTGCTGATTGTTGTTTTAACTCTGGGCTGACCGCTAAGACTAATTCACCCAACCCTGACAGCAAACCAAGCATATAGGCTTTGTCTTGCAGTTCTTTCATGAAGCCGGCGGCATGAGCAATATGCTGGCAAAGGCCTGCCCGTTGCCAACATTGCTTGATCAGTTGTTGATGACTTTGTTCGTCCAGAGCCGATTGCAACTGATGTTGAGCGTATAACATGATGGCGATACTAAGCACCAAATCAAAACCAAGACGCATTACCGCTTCGTCTAATTCGAGAGTTTGCCGGCTGTATCCCATAAATGGCGAATTGGCCAACTGTAATAATCGTCCTGCCAGCACAGGGTCTTGAGATGCTTTTTCGGCGAGCTGTACTGCGGTGGCATCACTTGAGCGGCAAAGCCGCTGTAAGTCAAAAAACAACGCAGGCAAAATAGGTAAGTGAGATAAATGCCCAAGATGTCGGCGCAGTTCTGCTGAAAGCGGCAACGATTCTAAATGCTCAACACTTTGAAATACGCGAGTCAAATCCGCTTCTGTAAAGGGTTTTGCCAGAAAATGGTGAATAAAATTACAATCTTGGATGACAATTTCCGCTGAGGTATCAGCGGTTAACAAACACCGGATGGCATCGGGGCGTTGCTGCTGCACCGCTGCCAGCACCTCTTCGCCTAGGCAGTCTGGCATCATGCGGTCACTAATGACCAAATGTAAGGCTGTGGCAGTTGGTAAGTGATGAAGTAAATCGAATGAGGTCTGAAAAAAATGCAGTTGCCAGTTGGGCACGAGTCGTTTCAGCGTGCGCTGCAGCGCTCGCAAAATAAACTCATCATCATCGAGAATAAACGCATTAAATTCAGTCATGCTCACCTCTGACATGCGTCACTGCCGTGTTTTGCTGGCAAAAGCTAAAAAAGGCCTGCTGCGCCATTGGACGTCCACAGAAATAACCTTGCAGTTCGTTGCATCCCATGTCGAATAACAACTGTTGTTGCTCACCCGTTTCTACACCCTCAGCCACCACCATGATGCCAAGTTCATGGCTCATACGAATAATATGGCGCACCATACTCTGCATCGCCAGTGACTGCTCTAATTCATCGACCAAACTTTTGTCGAGTTTGACCACATCGACCGGCAGTCGAGTTAAATAGGCTAAGGATGAGTAGCCTGAGCCAAAGTCATCAATGGCCACACTGCAGCCCAGCTGGCGAATTTGTGCCAATAATGCCGCCGATTGGTGGATATCATTGACCAGACAACTTTCAGTCAATTCAAATTGCAGCTGGGATGGGTCAATTGCATGTATCTGCAGCAGCCGTTTGAGCTCATCGACAAACTCGGTCGATTGCAATTGCTTGGCCGACACATTGATGGCGATCTGTGGCAAAAATCCGACCGAGCGCCAATTCACCAGTTGTTTGATGGTGCTTTGAAGTACCCAACTGCCGATTTGATGGATTTGACCATCGCGTTCGGCAATTGGCATAAAGAGGGCAGGAGAAACACTGCCATAGTCACTGTGATGCCAACGCAACAATACTTCAGCTTTATTGCAGCTGTTGCGCTCATCGGCAATTTTCGGTTGAAACATCAGTTCGAGCGAATTGTCAGAGACGGCCTGATACAACGCATTGCTTAATTCATAATGCTGGCGTTTAAGCTCAACATAACTGCGGTCAAACCGCATTAAAAAACCATTTCGATGGCTGGGATTACTACGGGCGGCTTGCCGTGCTTGATGCACCAGCGCTTTGCCATCGTGGCCGTCCACTGGAGCCAGCGTATAACCAAGGTTAAAACGCAGGTGTAGCGGGTGACCTGCGATTAACAATGGCGCTTGGAACTGCTGCAAGACCTGTTGCATTTGCATTAATAAATGCGCTTCAGAACCGAAATCACTGACGGCTATGACAAATTGGTCAGCAAACAGATAGGCCAGTTGGGCATTGGCCGGTAATTGTGCTTGCAGCATGCTACCCACAGTTGCAACCACGTCATCGGCACCGTGGAAACCAATGGTGTCATGCAGTTCAGTAAAATGATCAATATCTAAATAGACTAAGGCAATCGACGAATTGGGATGCTGCAGGTGTTGGGATATCAGCTGCAACAGCTGGCGTTGGTCGAGCATGGTCGGATGGTCAACAAATTGGCTGGTACTATTGACCGCCGTTTGGATGGGGTCGAGACGTAACAGCAAGGTTTGCTGATCGATCCGTTGCAATGCCAAGTCAAAGCCTTTACCCGAGTGGTTTTCAACCGGAGCAGACCAAATTTGTTGCGCCAACAGTTGTGGTAAATAACGTTCGTTCCAATCTCGAAATAGGGTCGAAAGGGGACTGTTAGACAACTCGTTGGCTGGTAATTGCAACAGGGCTTGTGCTGCAGCATTGTAACGCAGCAATGTACCTTGGTGATTGCATTCAATTAACGCATCTTGACTGCCAATGAGCAATTGGGTGCGCACCGATTGGTCTTTTTGCTGCTCGCCATGCAAAAATGCCGACTCGATTTCGGTGAGTAGTTGTTGTTCTAACCATGGCTTTTGTAAAAATTTGAAGGCTAATCCATCATTTAGCACCGCGATCACCGAGTTAAAATCGGCATAACCACTGAGGATCATCGCTACGGATTGCGGTGATAGTTTGCGGGCCTGCTGCAGAAACTGGGCACCACTCATCTCAGGCATACGAAAATCGGAGATGATCACTGGACAGTCATGGCTTGATAGCAATTCAAGGCCCTTCGCACCACTGTCTGCGGTCAGCACGTCATAACCATTGCGCCGAAACATGCGTTCTAGTGCTCTTAGAATGTTCAGTTCATCGTCGACCAATAGAATTGGACCTTTCATCGCATGCCCCACCTAATTTCGTTGCAATAACTGCCGAACTTGTTCAACTAACACATGGTTTTCAAAAGGCTTGGCAAGCACAGCATCTGCCCCTGCCTCCTTGGCGCGTTGTAACTCGGCGTCAGGAAGACCTGAGATCACTAACACTTTCATATCCGCCAAATCGGCGCGCTGACGGATATAACTGAGCACTTCAAAGCCATCCAGCCCTGGCATTTGCAGATCGAGTGTGACCAAATTCGGTTTCTCTGTTAGCAAATTAACCCCTGCGGCGAAGCCATCGCGTGCGGTCGCGACCTGATAACCTTGCTGGACAAATAACCGCTTTAAGCTATTGATATAACCAGGTTCGTCATCAATCACCAATATTTTGGTATAGGACAGGCTTTGCAATTCCGCGGGCATTGGGAACTGAAATTTCTGTAAGAACCACAAAAAATCGTCTAACAGTACACGATAGTTACCACGCCCTGGCAGTTTGTGCCCTTTGAGGTCCCCATTGGCGATCCAGCGGCTGACCGTCCTTTGGTGTACATCACAGTAAGCGGCGATTTCGCTCGGTTTTAACGTTTTCATCTGAGAAATCCTGCTACATTGACGAAGTCTCTAAAAGACTCTAGCATAAATATCAAGCAAGACAAATGAGACATTTGCGACAGATGAGTTTTTGCTGTGAACAGAACTACAGTGAGGTGCGATGATGACTACTGATGCCCCTGAGAAAAGCGTCGCCCAAGAGCAACCACATTTATTATGTGTTGATGACGAGCAGAATATTTTGAAGTCACTGCGTCGTCTGTTAATGCAAGAGGCTGTGCAAATTCACACAGCAAGTAGCGGTCAAGAAGCGCTGGACTTGATGCAACAGCAGCAATTTGACGTCATCATCAGCGACATGCGCATGCCCGGGATGGATGGGGCTGAATTTCTGCGCCAAGCCTTTGCGATGCAGCCAAAGACCTATCGGATCCTGATGACAGGCTATGCCGATATCCAATCGACGGTAGCCGCTGTGAACGAAGGCCGTATCAATCGTTATATTGCCAAACCATGGAATAATCAGGAGCTGATCACCTCGATCCAAGATGGTATTCAGTTGTGTCAATTGCAGCGCGACAATGACCGCTTACAACAGCGGGTACTGGCGCAAAATCAGCAACTTAAAGTATTAAATCAAGATCTTGAACGACGGGTCGAGTTAAGAACTGAACAACTCAAGCAAACCTTGCAGCATCTCAAAGTGAGCATGGGTCAAACCGAACGTACCAACCAAGCCTTATTGAAGGTGCTGTACAACCAAATTTCAATGAATCCATCGATTGATGGTCGGTTTGCCATTCGAGTTAGCAGCCATTGTAAGGCGGTGGCGCGACAACTGGGGTTACCAAAGCAACAGCAAGAAAATGCAGGCTTGGCAGGGATGCTGTGCGAAATCGGTTTATCTGGTTTATCGCCGCAGTTGGTTGCTAAACCGCTGCATCTGTTTGACAGCAATGACTGGCTACGCTATCGCGAACATGCTCGGTTCGCCGAGGAGATTTTAACACCAGCAGTGGCGTTGGCGCCGGTCACTGAAATGATCCGCCATCAATATGAGTTATTTGCTGGCAACGGTTTTCCAGACCAGTTATCGGCCGAGCGTATTCCGGTCGGGGCGAGAATTCTGGCCGCTGTCCGAGATTTTCATGGCTTTATCGGCGGGCGCTTGTTAGGCCGAAATTTAGCACAGGCCGATGCCATGCGGATGTTACGCCAGCAGCAAGGCGCAGTGTATGACCCACAAGTGTTAATTGCGCTGCAGGAAATCGTCGCCCGAGGGGTGACGGATCCGATGTCGCAGCTAAACACTCGCCAAGGGTTGTCGCTGGATGAATTGCAGGAGGGTATGAAATTAAAAAGCAACGTCTACAATCAAAAGAATATGTTGTTAGTTCCTGAAGGCACAGTGTTAACCACCGCTATGATCGCTAAATTGCGTAAGTTGTTGCCAGGACAACAAGATCAACTACGATTTCTGGTAGAGCCACCGTCTGTAGACGAAGCAACCACAGGATGATTGGATGTTTTTAATACGAAGCGCCGAGAGTAAGCAGTTAGATGCGCATTTGTTGGAGCAAGAGTTGCTGCAACAACTGTCCGGCGCACGTGCAGTGGCTAGTTTGACGTTCATCTTTGGCCATTTTCAACAAATCCAATTGTTGGCCGAAAGTAGCAGTGCGCTTTGGCAGACATCAAGGTTGTGGCTAGGCGGTAGTTCCTGTATTGCTGCATTATCGGATCAAGACCTTTATTTAGGTGATGCTGCGGTGTCTGTGTTACAAATCACCGATGAGCGCGGCCACTATGGGGTGGGGTGGTCATGCCTACGTTCCTCCTCATCAATTGATACTGCGGTGCAACAGGCATTGTCTGTTGCAATGGCGCAAGCCGGTTTGCAGCTTGAGCTTGGTGACAAACCCACCATGCTATGGTGTTATCAAATGCCCGGTTCTGAAGAAGCGGTGCTGACGTGCCTGACGGCATTGTTAGGGCAGGACGTTCCTGTGTATGGCGGCAGTAGTGCCGATGATGATTTATCAGGGCAATGGTGGCAAGTTGCCAATGGTCAGCTGGGGCAGCATCTGCTGGTGTTGGCGGTGCTCAAGCCGTCGGTGCCGCTGAAAGGGGCTTTTGCAGCGGGCTATCGACTCACGGGGCAATCGGCTCGGGTGACTCGGACGGCTCATCGCGAACTTATCGAATTAGATCATCAACCTGCCGCAGATGTGTACCGTCGATGGTTAGGGTTATCGCCATATAGTTTATTTGAACGGACGACGATTTTAAGTCAAAGCGCCTTGATGCCATTAGGTCGCGTTGTCGGTGGTTCTGCCAGCGAGCCCGTCTTGTTATTAAGTCACCCCGCGTATGTTGAACCTGATCAACGGATCGGCTTGTTCTCGGACATTCAGGTGCATGATGTGGTGCATTTGGTGGCGGGGAATGAGCAGGAGCTGGCACTTAAAGCTGGCGCTGTCGTGGCAGAGAGTTGCCGTCAGCTGATTGAAGCAGGTTCTTTACCTAGTGGTGGCTTGATCGTGTTTTGCGCGGGCTGCATGTTAGCGATCCGTCCTCACCTTGCAGAAGTATTGCGGCATGTCCGTCGGCAGCTACCAGAGTTACCATTTGTCGTGACATTTACTTTTGGTGAGCAAGGCACTTTCGTCGATGGCCAAAGTCGTCATGGGAATTTAATGATCTCGGCAACCGTGTTTGGGAGTCACCATGCTTGATCATGAACAGTTGCAGCAAAAAATGCTGCAATTGGTACAAGAAAACAAACAGTTACAGAGCTATAAACACGTTAATCAACTGATGCTCGATGCGGTGCATCTGCTATTAAATTCTGCCCAAGAGCAAGAATTGCAGCAGCAACTGTTGGCGCTTTTGCAGCGAATTGTGCCTTACGACTGCGCTTGGTTGGTGGGGCAATACGATCAAGATTTCGTGCTTACTAGTTTTTACCCAATCACCCAGGTTCCTGCGCTCGGACATTGGCAAGACTTAACCCCTTGGTTAAGCAAACAGACCGTCAACTTATTTGATATCCAACAAGAACCACAGTGGCCCCAGGTCAACTGGCCTGCATTGGAGCAGGTGCATTCGCTATTGATACAGCCTATCCAGTCGGCTCAGCGCCAATACTATTTAATCTTGATGCATCCGCAAATTGCGGCGTTTGAAAGTGACCACCAAGAAGTAGTTCGGCAGTTTTCAGTGTTGATTGAGAGCTTGTTAGACCGAGTGGAGCTCGCACAGTTGATGTCTGAGAATGCGGCATTACGTGAGCGTCAACAGCGCATGGAACAATCGTTGATTCAATCCGAGAAAATGGCTTCGCTAGGACAACTAGCCGCTGGGGTTGCCCATGAATTGAATAATCCGTTGGGTTATATTCTAAGCAACATTACGACCTTTCGGTCCTATATTGAAAGTTACAACCAACTTATTCGCTTGTATCAGCAATTGAGTACCGCTGAACCGAATCAAACAATTGATTTACAAAAACAAATCAATGAGTTATATCGCAAAGACGATATACATTTTATGTTGGATGATGCGATGGAGTTGGTGAATGACTCCATCGAAGGTGCCATGCGTTTACGCGACATCATCGGTAGTTTACGTCGATTTTCCCATCCGGATCGTGGCCAACTTGAAACACTGGCCATCAATGATGTACTCGAGAGTACGGTAAAAATCATCTGGAGCGAGATTAAAAATAAGACAACGGTAAATTACCGGTTATCCACTGAACCCTTGTTAGTTCGGGTGAATCCATCGCAAATCAGTCAAGTGTTTTTGAACTTGCTAATGAACGCGTCTCAAGCAATGGATAAAACGGCAGCACAAATTACTATCACCACTGAAAGCGATGCGAATCAGGTTAAAATCAGTGTCCAAGACAATGGAAGTGGTATGTCCAACGCGACCTTAAAACGGATTTTTGAACCCTTTTACACGACAAAAGATGTCGGCAAGGGCACAGGTTTGGGTTTATCGTTAACGAAAGCCATAATAGAAGAACATCAAGGGCGAATCGAGGTGGAAAGCACGCCAGGCATTGGCAGTTGTTTTACCATTTGGTTGCCAAAAGCTGGCTAGGAATTACAGCCTGACAGGGAGATTAACTTTTGTTTTCAATCGCATTAGTCAGTGGAGAGCCCGCTCTACAGCAACAATTTGATAGTGCTGTAGCTAGCCTTGATCCTTCATTGAGTCTATTTAGTTATGCGGATATTCCTGAGTTCTTGGCTGCAGACATCTATACCTCGTTAGTGGTTGTTGATGATGTGTCAGGTCAACTGAGTAGCGATTTGTTGCAACAACTGGCGGAGCAGCAAGCGATCTCCATTCGTGTGTTGTGTCTACCCATGATGCAAGATGAACAATTAGTGATGCAGTTAGGCGCCTTTCATCTGTTTTATAGCCGCACCTTATCCACCGCAGAGTTGTCTGATTTGTTGTACCGCCCGCAATTGCTGCGGCAACTGGATTTACCGTTGTCATCGATTCGGGCTGTGCTGGCGGCGCGGCATTTACCAATCTCGGCGCCTATTTCGATTCAGCTGCAAGAGATGTTGCTCGATCCTGATTTAGCTATTGAAGCGATAGTTCCTGTGGTTGAACAAGATGCTGTATTAAGCACGCGTTTGCTGCAACTAGCTAACTCGCCGTACATGGGGTTTAGCCGTTCGACCAGCTCGTTGGAAATAGCCATCAGCCGGATTGGCTTAAATTTGGTCTATGGGCTGGTTGTCACGCTCGCCGCCGCGGATATTGAGCCTGACACACCGATGCCTGATTGGTTGCTGTGGAGCTGGCAGCATGCACGTGAAAGCCGTATATTCGCGATGCAGCTGGGTCTTGCCAACGATGTTCAAGAGTTATGTTTTTCGTGTGCGCTATTATCAGGCATTGGTGAAGCCGTGTTGCGTTCGGATACGACGACGGAGCATCTGCATAGCTTGTCTGCGCCTGCGATCACGGCAGTGCTGCTTACCGTCTGGGGCTTCCCATCGAACTATGTTAAACCCATTTTGCAGCAAGAGCAGGTTCAAACCGACCTGCACAATCAAGATGCTCAGATAGCCGGCGTGTTAGGCGTCGCAGCATTGCTCTGTCCAAAGGTCACGTCACTGTCTCGGCAATACATCGATGCCACGGCAATTCAATCGTATCCAAACGATTGGCAACACGCCTTTACCACACTCCAGCAGCAACGACAGGTGTAACATTGACAAACTGCGCCTTCGCAACTATTCCTGATGAGGACGGTGTTGTGTCAGAAGTCGCACCAAGGTGTATCAATTCATGATACGTATTGCCGATGCTGCAGTACCGTTATCGGCTCGATGTAAGGAGCAGACCATGAGTAACTATCTATTCGAGAAGTACCAGCTGCAAGACGGTGAGTCACAAGCCTATCAATCTCTCTATGATTTGCAACAAACCGGTAATTACATGGGCTTTAATGTGAAGAATATGAATGCTGAACAACTGGAGCTGTTTGGCAAATTCCTTGAGAAGTATTACCAAGCAGGGCCAAACCCTGTGGCTTTATTTTATGAAGGTTACGAACAAGAGGAATAATCCTGTTCTCTAGCGAAAAAGGCTCTTTGAGCCTTTTTATTCCGTGCGACCAAACAAGATAATAGCAACAGACATGGTACCTTAAGGTCAATATGAGAGAAGTTGATCTGAAAAGAATGCGGTAAAAGGTGATACGGTAGAAAAGTAGCACATGCGTAGCACAGAGAAATTGCTATAACCGTAGATGAAGCTAAGTGATTGATAAATGGTGGCCCCAGCTGGACTCGAACCAGCGACCAATCGATTATGAGTCGACTGCTCTAACCAACTGAGCTATGGGGCCAGCTTAAAGACGTGGTCTTTTTGGTTAAGCGCCTGCAGTATAAAAACATTTTCAACAGTTGTCACGGTAGCATTCGCACCCAGCTTGATTAACTGCTGGAATTTTCGGCAAGTCTCTCCTGCTCTGGGCAAACCATGACTTCACCCGACAGTGCTGGCTTGTCTACTTAGTTGATCAAAGCGCTGAGCTTGAGCTATCGCGGCGTGATTTGGCTGAGCCCAACAACTGGCAACTTTCTATCGACCTTTCCATGTCGCCAAGTTGAAAGTTATGGCTGCAGATGATGATCCCGTAGGGCAGAAAAGCTTAGATCTCTACTCAGTAATCAAAGCATCAGTTAGGGGGGGGCATAAAAAAAGGTGCCTGATGGCACCTTTTTAACTCGTGAATGATTATTCGTCGAGGAAGCTTTTTAACACTTCGCTACGGCTTGGATGGCGCAGTTTACGCAGTGCCTTAGCTTCAATTTGACGGATACGTTCACGTGTCACATCAAATTGTTTACCAACTTCTTCCAAGGTGTGGTCAGTATTCATATCGATACCGAAACGCATCCGCAGTACTTTAGCTTCGCGAGCGGTTAAGCCAGCCAAAACTTCATTGGTAGCCGCTTTTAGGCTTTCCATCGTCGCAGAGTCCAGTGGTGATTCCGAGGTATTATCCTCGATAAAATCCCCCAGATGTGAATCTTCATCGTCACCGATTGGTGTTTCCATGGAGATTGGCTCTTTGGCAATTTTCAGCACTTTACGGATCTTGTCTTCTGGCATGCCCATGCGCTCAGATAATTCTTCTGGCGATGGCTCCCGACCCATTTCTTGTAGCATTTGACGAGAAATACGATTCAACTTGTTGATCGTTTCAATCATATGCACTGGGATACGGATGGTGCGCGCTTGGTCCGCAATCGACCGCGTGATTGCTTGGCGGATCCACCAGGTTGCATAGGTCGAGAACTTATAACCACGACGGTATTCAAACTTATCAACCGCTTTCATCAAGCCGATGTTACCTTCTTGGATCAAATCCAAGAACTGCAGACCCCGGTTGGTATATTTTTTGGCAATCGAAATAACCAGACGCAAGTTGGCTTCCACCATCTCTTTTTTCGCACGGCGAGCTTTGGCTTCACCGATTGACATGCGACGGTTGATGTCTTTGATTTTGAAAATAGATAAACCAGTTTCTTCTTCAATCTTGCGTAATTTTTCGGTCGAACGTACTAATTCATCACGCATATCTGCCAGTTTGGCTGAATATGGTTTGTTGCCGGCGATTTCCGCGTCAATCCAAGCACTGCTGTTTTCGTTGCCCGTAAATGCTTTTAAGAAATTTTTCTTCGGCATTTTGGCGTATTCGACACAGTGCTTCATCACAATACGCTCTTGGACACGCACGCGGTCCATCATTTCACGCATGTTTTTGACCAAGCGATCGAATTGTTTTGGCACTAAACGGAAACAACGGAAAACTTCTGACAGTTTTTCAATTTGTTCTTTGGTCGTTGGGTGCTCGCGGCCATTCTCGACAATAGATTTGCGCGTCTGTTCGTATTGAGCACGTAACTCACCGAATTTCTCCCGCGCTAATTCTGGGTCTGGACCTGAGTCACCATCATCAGAATCGCCATCTTCATTCTCTTCGTCATCACCAGAAATATCAGCATCTTCGTCTGCTAATTCTTCTTCCGGCACGTCAGAACCGATATGCGTTGCTGTTGGAGGTAAATCATCCACCTCATTTGGATCGACAAAGGCAGTGACGATATCACTTAAGCGAATTTCTTCCGCTTCGTATTTGTCCCACTGCTCCAATAAATAGGTGATCGCTTCTGGGTACTCAGCAACCGACGTTTGTACTTGGTTGATCCCATCTTCGATACGTTTTGCGATATCGATCTCGCCTTCGCGAGTTAACAGCTCAACAGTACCCATTTCGCGCATATACATGCGAACCGGATCTGTGGTGCGGCCGATTTCTTTATCAACAGACACCAAGGCTTGCGCCGCTTCTTCAGCCGCGTCTTCGTCTGGAGTGGCGTCAGACATGATCAAATCATCAGCATCCGGTGCGGTTTCACACACTTGGATACCCATATCATTGATCATGCGAATGATATCTTCGATCTGATCGGAATCGATGATTTCTTGTGGAAGGTGATCGTTTACTTCAGCAAAAGTTAAATAACCTTGCTCCTTACCTTTTAAGATAAGAAGCTTCAATTGCGACTGAGGATTTTGCTCCATAGAGGCTGCTCTTCCACCCAATAGTTGTTAGTTTTTACGCACGTGAATGAATTATTATATCAAAACGTGGCTTTTCTGACCAGCAAACAGCTGGAGTTCATTTGGTTTTAAATGCTTTTAATAGCATTATGTACTCTTGACGTTCCGCCAGACTCAATTTGCTGAGCTGATCTTTGCGCTGGAGCGCTTCCAATCGCTGTTGCAAATACTGATCTTCAATAGCACGGAACGTGTCCAAAAATTCTTGGCTTAGTTGCTCTTCCGTAATTTGGTGTTCCCAAAGTGCCAGTTTATTCAGGATGGCACTTTCTGGAGTATCTCGCCAATGTTCGAGCAATTGCGCCGTTGTTAAGTTTGGTTGCGCCAGTAATTTTTGTTGCAGTTGCAGCAACAAGTGTACGCCAGGTAAGTTAGCATCACCCAACTCAGGCGCTAGCGGCATTACCGTCGCGAGCAACGGGTGTTGCACGAGCAAAGCAATAGCTCTACGCATCGGGGTCATCTTGCTGACCTGCGCTGGATTTTGCAGTGTTTTTGGCGCTTTACCACCTCGAGCAATACTCTGCTTGTCTTGATGGGGGCGACCTACTAAGTTTCCTAGTCGTTCGAGCAAGGATTCACGATAAAATTCACTTGGAATTTGCAGAATCAACTCATTTGCTTTTGACCACATGGCCGACTTGCCCGCATCGGACGTTACATCCATTTCAGCCAATAAATGTTCAAACATGTAATGGCTTAATGGTTGGGCTTGGTTCAGCCGCTGCAAAAATGCCTCTTTGCCTTCTTTTCGCACTAAAGTATCTGGGTCTTCACCATCAGGTAAAAAGATAAACTTTAGTTCCACGCCATCTTTGAGTTGCGGCAAGGCATTTTGCAGCGCACGCCATGCTGCATCTCGCCCTGCACGATCGCCGTCATAACAACAGACAACGCTTGGGCAGAAGCGAAACATGGTTTGCATGTGCTCGCTGGTCGTGGCGGTTCCTAAGCAAGCAACCGCGAAATCAATGCCGAATTGCGATAAAGCCACGACATCCATATAGCCTTCGACCACTAAAATTTGCGCCAATCGTTCTTTGTTTTGTCGTGCTTCATACAAGCCGTATAACTCACGGCCTTTGTGAAATAACCGCGTTTCCGGCGAGTTTAAGTATTTGGGAGTGCCTTCACCCAGCACTCGCCCGCCAAAACCAATGACTCGGCCCCGTTTATCGCGAATTGGAAACATTAAGCGATCACGGAAAAAATCGTATTCACGACCTTGCTCGTTGCGATTGGTCAGTTTGATGTCAAACAACTGGTCGCGGCTGGCTTTGGTGGTCGCGAGTTGTTTCAGTAGAAAGTCCCACGAATCCGGCGCATAACCAATGCTGTATTTGGCAATGGTTGCGTCGGACAACCCACGTGATTTGGCATACTGCGCCGCTTTTTCATGCTGATGTAACTGAGCACGATACAGTTGAGCCGCTTTTTCCATTTGCGAAAAATCGTCGGCGGTCGCTTGTGGATAGCTTTGTTTGCCGTTTGCTTCACGAGGCACTTCCATGTGATGCATCCGAGCCAATTCTTCAATCGCTTCCACAAACTCTAATTGCTCATAGGCCATTAAAAAACTGATGGCATTGCCATGAGCACCACAGCCAAAGCAATGGTAAAACTGTTTGTCATAACTGACAGTAAACGATGGCGATTTTTCGTTATGAAATGGACAACACGCCGAATAATTCTTACCCGCTTTTTTTAACGGTACGCGCTGATCAATAAGCTCGACAATATCAGTGCGAGCCAATAAATCATCAATAAAAGGTCTTGGAATTGGGCCAGCCACTTGGATTCCTTAACGCGCTTTGCAAGTACCATAAAAACACAAACCGTGCAGCAAGCACGGTTTGTTGTCAAGTCGGTCAATCATGGTGTTTTGCACTGATAAATCAATGAAATCACTAAGTTATTAATTCAGGCGCGCTTTGACCAGTCCGCTTAATGCACCCATATCTGTACGACCTTGCACCTGTGGTTTAAGCCACGCCATGACCTTCGCCATGTCTTGCATTGAGCCAGCACCAGTTGCGGCAATTGCTTGTGTCAGCAAATCATCCAGTTCCGCGGCAGATAAAGCTTGCGGTAAGAATGTGTCAATCACGGCAATTTCAGCAAGTTCGGTATCAGCTAAATCTTGACGATTGGCAGACACATATTGTGCCGCAGCTTCTTTACGCTGCTTCGCCATTTTAGTCAAAATTGCCAAGATATTGGCATCGGTAGGTTCGAGTTGGGCATCGATCTGGCGCTGTTTAATTTCAGCCAGCGCCATTCGAATTGTGCCAAGGCGAAGTTTGTCCTTGGCACGCATAGCGTCTTTTTGTGCTTCCTGAAGTTGCTCGAGCAGAGCCATAGAAGCGAGACGTATTAGTAAAGCTTGATGCGACGAGCGTTTTCGCGAGACAGCTTCTTCATGTGACGTTTCACAGCAGCAGCTTTCTTGCGCTTACGAATCCATGTTGGTTTTTCGTAGAACTCTTTCGCGCGAACGTCAGCCAGGATGCCAGCTTTTTCGCATGAACGTTTGAAACGACGCAGAGCTACGTCAAATGGTTCGTTTTCTTTAACTTTAACTACAGGCATTAAAATCTCACCTCGGTTGATGGGTGCCGCGAACACTGTCTACGGACTACCAATACGATTAAAAATGGTGCGGTATTCTACTCAAAACCAATACGCAAAGTAAAGCCGTTTTATGGTCTCTGGTACACAATCGCGAAAACCTATACAATTCGCGGCTTGCAGACTGATAGAGAGAGGGTGGCATGCGCGTTTTAGGTATCGAAACTTCGTGCGATGAGACAGGAATTGCTGTGTATGACAGCGAACAAGGCCTGATGGCGCACATCGTTTATAGCCAAATCGCGTTGCACGCGGATTATGGTGGAGTCGTTCCCGAACTAGCAAGCCGCGATCATATCAGAAAAACCCTGCCATTGATCAAGGAAACATTGGCGCAGGGTCATATTGATGTCGATAGTATTGATGGTGTGGCATACACGGCAGGCCCGGGTCTTGCCGGCGCTCTGATGGTGGGGGCTGCCATTGGTCGCAGTTTAGCCTTTGCCTGGAACAAACCTGCTCTTGCAGTGCATCACATGGAAGGCCATTTGTTGGCTCCAATGCTTGAAACTACCCCTCCTGAATTCCCGTTTGTGGCCTTATTGGTCTCGGGTGGACATACGCAATTAGTTCGTGTTGATGGGATTGGTCGTTACGAATTGCTGGGGGAGTCAATTGACGATGCGGCCGGCGAGGCCTTTGATAAAACTGCCAAACTCATGGGGCTGGATTATCCTGGCGGCCCGTTGCTTGCGAAACTTGCCACCCAAGGCAATCCAACAGCCTACAAATTCCCACGACCAATGACCGACCGTCCTGGTCTTGATTTTAGCTTCTCTGGTTTAAAAACTGCCGCCGCGAACATGCTCGCACAAGAAGGTAAATCTCCTGAGGTGTTGGCCAATATCGCTGCCTCTTTCCAGCAAGCGGTGGTTGATACCTTGGTGATTAAATGTGAGCGAGCGCTCAAGCAAACAGGGTTAAAACGGTTGGTGGTGGCAGGCGGCGTCAGTGCAAATCAATCGTTACGTCAACAGCTTGAGCTTTTACTGAAAAAATTAAAGGGCCAGGTGTTTTATCCAGGTAAAGAATTTTGCACGGACAATGGCGCGATGATCGCTTATGCCGGCTGGCAACGTCTAAAAGCAGGGCAGCAGCAAGACTTATCGATTGGCGTCACGCCACGTTGGCCAATGGCGCAGTTATCGCCCGTTGGCGATTAAGCGTCAATGTAGATACGGTTACAACAAAACAAAAGCGCCTGCAAGGGCGCTTTTGTTTTTCTATCGACATTGGCCGATGGAAGCGAGGTAGCACAAGCCGTCATTCTTTTAAACGCTTGGTTTTATCCCACACCTTGGATTCAGTACCTTCCCATAGCCGTACTATGTTTTCTCGGTGTCGCACGACTATTAAAATACTTAGCATCAGCACAGGGATTGTATAAAGAGGTTTGATGAAAAACGTAAAAATCGGTGCCAAGCTCACAGTGACAATGGCGGCAAAGGAGGAGTAGCCAGTGGCGCCGACTAAAATCATCCAACCAGCCACCAACAAACCTGCTAAATCCAGACCGATCGGCAGCATAGTGCCAAAAGCAGTCGCCACCGCCTTGCCGCCTTTAAAACCAAAGAAAATTGGATAGATGTGGCCAAGACAGGCGCAAATGGCGATGATACCTAAATAAAAAGGTTCGATTTTTAGAAAGTAAGATCCCCAGACTGGGATTGTCCCTTTTAATACATCAGCCACCAGCACCATCACCGCAGGAATAGTACCACCTAAGCGCAGTACATTGGTGGCGCCTGGATTACCAGAACCATGTAAACGAGGGTCTGGTAAGCGAAATAGCTTGCTGACGATAACGGCGGACGATACGGAGCCACAGAAATAGGCCAACAGCATCATGCCACCTATTAACAGGGTCATGGACAATTTTCCTCAACGGCGAAATTACGTTACTATCGCCAAATTATGTAAGGCGGTCAGGTTAGCAATTTTTTGACCAGTTTGCCTATCCGACCAGCCTTTGTGCATCAAAAAATTTGCCAGTGAGTTAGCAATGGACATCGTTTTTGTAAATCAACTAAAAATCGACACCGTGATTGGCGTCTATGATTGGGAAAAAACAATTCAACAGACGCTCGTCATTGATTTACAGATGGCGACGGATATTCGCAAAGCTGCCGCAGGTGATGACCTTGCTTACACTATCGATTACGCGGTGGTCTGTGAAAAAGTTCAGCAGTTAGTGCAAGCAAAGCCGTTGGAGTTGATTGAAACCGTTGCTGAAAACATCGCCACCATGATTTTAAACGATTTTCCTGCTCGCGCAGTGATGGTACGCGTCGGCAAACCCGCAGCGGTCAAAGCGGCGGCAACGGTGGGTGTGGAAATTCGCCGGGGTCATTGGTAATGCCGCAAATTTTTATAAGCCTTGGTAGTAATGCCGATCGTGAATATCACATTCGGCAAGCGGTTATAGAACTTGCTGCTGTGTTTGGCGCTTTGCAATTATCGACTGTGTATGAAAGCGAATCTGTGGGCTTTGTTGGTGATGCATTTTTGAACATGGTGGTCGGCGCTCACACAGAGTTATCTATCGCCCAGTGCGTGCAGGTGTTTAAAGCCATTGAAGATAAATATGGTCGTGTGCGCGATTCAGCCAAGTATTCAGGTCGAACGTTAGATTTGGATTTGCTGACCTATGATGAGGTAATTTGCCAAGAACCGGCGCAATTACCGCGTGATGAAATAGTACACAATGCCTATGTACTGTTGCCGCTAGCCGAGCTCGCCCCTGATTTGATACATCCAGTCAGCGGTTTAACCTATAGCCAGTTATGGCAACGCTATCCAAAGCAGCAAAAGCTTTGGCCCATTCCATTCCAATTTCCTGCAAAATAAGTTAATTTGTACCAAGTGGTACTAATTGTATTTGGCCTGTATCGTCACAACTTTTTACAACTTGGTGGTGATTGATTGGTCAACGTACCTGTTTCGTTTAACAAACCGTGTTATTTTATACAGGTGTTTCCTGCGTTCTCTGATGGAGCCGTTCTGAGAATGCGCGCACATTCCCCTTTTTAGCAAGATTGGCGCTGATTATGAAAATCGTAAAACCACTGATTGTCTCCCTATTCGTCACAGCCACGGTGATTGGCTCTGTCGCGTTTGTCAAAGCCCATCAATTGATGGTGATGTCCGCTGGTGGCGAGCAACAAATGCCACCTGAAACTGTGTCGGTATTTGTCGCGCAAACTCAACAATGGCCGAACACCTACACGGCAATTGGCACCGTCGAAGCAGACGAAGGCATCATGATTTCGGCGCAAGTGCCAGGTAAAGTCAAACGTATAACCTTCCAATCGGGTGCAGAAGTCAAAGCGGGCGATGTACTCATCGAACAAGAAGCGATTAACGAAACGGCGCAGTTAAGTGCGGCCCAAGCCCGGTTGAAACTGGCTAAAACCAGCTACCAACGGGTGGTGGAGTTAAAACGTAACAAGTTAGCCAGTCAAAGCGAGCTGGATTCTGCCCAACAACAAGTCGATTCAGCCCAAGGTGAAGTTGACGATTTAAGTGCCACCTTGCAGAAAAAGTTAATCCGCGCGCCGTTTGATGGCCGTGTTGGCATCCGCCAAGTGGACTTAGGTACGGATCTGCAGGTCGGAACTGCCATTGTATCGCTGCAAGCGACGAATCGAGTGCGGGTGAATTTCCCTGTGCCACAAGACTGGCTGTCGCAAATGAATACCGGTCTTCATGTCGATGTAGCAACTGGCGGTAAAGTGAATCAAGTGGTGAGTGGTGTGATCACCGCTATCGGCGCTGAAATTCATCAAGAGACACGCAATGTGGTGGTGCAATCGTCGCTGGATAACGCCAGTAAAGCGCTGGTACCCGGCATGGCAGTGACAACGACAGTGACCTTAAGTGAGCCGAATCAGGTCTTAGCAGTACCGTCTGCAGCAATTATCTACGCCCCCTATGGCGATACCTTGTTTGTGGTCGAAGAAAAAGACGGCGCTTTGATTGCGCGTCAGCAATTTATTCAGACTGGCCGCTCGCAAGGTGATTTTGTGGAAGTGACTAAAGGTCTAAAAGCAGGCGAGAAAGTGGTCAGCGCCGGTGCATTTAAATTGTTCAACAACCAGCCGGTGGTGATTGGTACTAAACCAACACCAGAATTCAAAACCACCCCAACGCCGTCTGATAGTTAAGACGAGCGAGGCAGGTTAAGTTATGAAATATACTGATATTTTTATTAAAAAGCCGGTGCTGGCCATCGTCGTCAGTCTGCTTATTTTATTGGCAGGGATTCAATCCCTGAGCAGTTTATCGGTGCGACAATATCCTCGCAGTGATATTGCGGTGATTAAAATTCAAACCGTTTATATCGGCGCCAACGCCGATGTAGTGCGTGGTTTTATCACATCGCCAATTGAACGTGCTATTGCCTCCGCCGGTGGTATTGATTACGTCGAATCCCAAAGCTCGATGGGGGTATCGACCGTGACCGCCCATCTGTTACTGAACTACGACCCGCTGAAAGCGATGACCGAGATCAGTGCCAAAGTGAACCAAGTGCGCGGTGAATTGCCTCCTGAGGCCGAAGTGCCATCGATAGCCATTGAAGCGGCCGATAGTCAATTTGCGCAAGCTTATCTAAGTTTTAGTTCGGATATTTTAGAGCAGAACCAAATCACCGAGTTTTTAACCCGGTCGGTGCAGCCGCGGTTAATTGCGGTCAATGGTGTGCAAAAAGCGGAAATTTTAGGTGGTCGTACCTTTGCGATGCGCATTTGGTTAAAAACCGAAAAAATGGCGTCCTATGGCATCACCCCAGCCGAAGTGCGTAGCGCCTTAACGCAAAACAACGTGCAAGCGGCCATTGGTCAAACCAAAGGCACGTACACCCAAGTCAATTTAAATGCCAATGCAGGCCTGACAAATGTCGAAGATTTTCGCCGTATTGTCATTCGCCAAAATGACAATGGCGTGGTGCGGTTATCCGACATCGCTGACGTGGTGCTCGGCGCTGATGATTACAGCGTGGAAGTCAACTACTCCGGGAAAACCGCGGTCTTTATGGGCGTGTTTGTGGCGCCAAACGCCAACTCGCTGGAAGTGATTCGCAATGTCACGGCGGAAATGGAAAAAATCCAAGCCGATTTACCAGCGGGGTTGGCTGGTGAAGTGTCCTACGACGCCACCAAGTACATTGACGCTGCGATTCAAGACGTGATCAAAACGCTGACCGAAACCTTGGTCATAATCATCGTGGTCATTTTCTTGTTCTTAGGTTTTAGTCGCTCGGTACTGATCCCGATCATCGCCATTCCATTGTCGTTGATTGGTGCCGTGTTCATCATGAAACTGTGCGGTTTCTCGTTGAATTTGCTGACCTTGCTGTCCATCGTGTTGTCGGTCGGCTTGGTGGTCGACGATGCTATCGTGATGGTGGAGAACATTGAGCGACATATCCAAGAAGGCTTAAAACCCTTTAATGCAGCCATTGTCGCGGCGCGCGAACTGGCTGGGCCCATTATCGCTATGACAGTCACGCTGGTCTCTGTCTATGTCCCTATTGGTTTGCAAGGCGGTTTAACCGGTACTTTATTCCGCGAATTTGCGATTACCTTGGCCGGTGCCGTGACTATCTCTGCCATTGTCGCGGTGACCTTATCGCCAATGATGGCATCTCGAATGCTAAAGCCACATAGCGAGATCAAAGCGCCGTTGTCGAAGCTGTTTGAGCGTTTTGCGGTGTTTTACAACCGCAAGTTGCGCCAGTCGATTGAGAACCGTGCCGGTGTGTATTTGTTTTGGGGTTTTATCACGTTATCCGTGCCACTTCTTTATACATTTTCCAGCAAAGAACTAGCTCCTCTTGAAGACCAAGGGGTTATTTTCGGGATTGTTGATGCGCAAGCCAACGCTACCATTGACCAATCGTCGTTCTACGGTAAGCAAGTCAACGAAGTGTTTATGAATGTGCCGGAAACCGACTTTACCTTCCAGATCACCTTTCCAACCGGTGGTTTTGGCGGCATGGTGACCAAACCTTGGGCGGAGCGCGACCGCACCACGCAAGAAATTTTGCCGGAAGTGCAGCAAAAGCTTGGCGAAGTCGCTGGTATTCGAATTCTGCCAATCACGCCACCGTCGTTGCCAGGTGGCGGTCAATTCCCGATTGAGTTTGTGATTGCGTCTACTGCCGATAGCAAAGAAATTTATGACTATGCACTGAAACTGCAACAGGTGTTTACGCAAAGCGGTAAGTTCTTCTTCCCACCAATGCTGGATATGAAAATTGACCAGCCGGAATACCAGTTGAATATCGACCGCGAAAAAGTTGCCGATTTAGGTCTAGATATGCGCACCGTGACGCAGGATTTAGGCATTTTGCTAGGTGGCGGCTGGGTGAATCGTTTTAATAAAGATGGCTTGAGCTACAAGGTCATTCCGCAGGTGAAACGCCAAGAGCGTTTAACACCGGACGATTTAGCGAAGTTGTATATTACAGGGCCGAATAACAGCATGATCCGCTTGGATCAAATCGCCACGCTGACGCATTCGACCGTGCCACGTTCGATTAACCGTATGCAGCAGCTCAATGCAGTGAAAATCTCAGGTATGGGTCAAGGTACGCTGGGCGAGCTGCTCAGCTACATGGAAGTGGAAGCGAAGAAAATTCTGCCACCAACCTACACCATCGACTACACAGGCGAATCGCGCCAGTTTAAACGGGAAGGCAACACCTTCTTACCGGCGTTTTTGATGGCCTTGACGATGATTTTCTTGGTGTTGGCGGCGCAATACAACAGCTTCCGCGATCCGGTGGTGATTTTGGCCGGTTCTGTACCGCTGGCGATGTTTGGTGCCTTGATCTTCACCTTCTGGAAGATGTGGGCGCCAATTCCGTATTGGACGGACCCAATCACCAGCACGCTAAACATCTACTCGCAAGTTGGCTTGGTCACCTTGGTGGGCTTGATTGCGCGTAACGGTATCTTAGTCGTGGAATTTGCTAACAAATTACAAGAAGAGGGCATGGCAAAAATCGATGCGATTTGCCAAGCGTCGGTGCTGCGTCTTCGCCCTGTGCTGATGACCAGTATCGCGACGATTGCCGGTCACACGCCGCTGATTTTTGCCGAAGGCGCAGGCGCGGCCGCACGGAACTCCATTGGTATCGTGTTGGTGTTTGGCATGACCATCGGCACCATATTCACTTTGTTTGTACTGCCTTCGGTGTACATTTTGTTGGCGAAAGATCATCAACATGATCGTGAAAAACAAGCGGCACTGGAAGGTGCATAACTACCAACGTTAACCAATGACTAAAAAAGCCAGCCAGTTCGTTGCTGGCTTTTTTATTCTTAACCCCTTGTTCGTGATGTGTTGTTCACGCCGATGGTTACAGTTCTTGTAACCGTGGGCCGATACATCTTGATGCTAATACCTTGGAGTAGCGTTATGAATTCCGTGATCCTGCACTGTTTAAACGCCGAAAGTTATGCGTTGTGGCAGCGCGGAGAGTACTTACCGCAGAGTTTGAGCAGTGACGGTTTTGTGCATCTATGTACATGTTCACAGCTGCCTTGGGTAATTGAAACCTTCTATGGCGATGGTGATGGTGTCCATCTACTGCTGATTGATGCCTCGTCGTTAGGCGCTGCGTTGAAATATGAAGCGGCGGCTGGCACTGATGCGGCTCCAGATGGATTATTCCCGCACCTGTATGCACCTATTCCTGCACTCAGTGTGCTGGATTGTGTGTCTTATTCGATGTTTTGTCGCAGCCGACCGCGTGTGATCAGTCGCCGTCATCGTCAGCTTTTGCAACGGTATGCTTTTGCCAGGTTACCTGTCGAAGGCACCTTATATATCAGTACTTGGCGAAGCGACGAAGAAACCGCAGACGGCGGTCCTGTTGGCACTGCGATGCTTGGTATGTACAGTGATTTTCCGTTCAGTGTCTCCTGTTTTCACCGCTTAGCATTTGACGAAGTGTGGCACTTTTATGAAGGTTCGCCGCTGGATTTATTCTTGTTGCACCCAGATGGTCGTACCGAACAGGTGCGGCTTGGGCCTGATGATTTACGTCAATTTGTGGTGCCCAAAGGCGTATGGCAAGCAGGCCGATTGGCACAGGCCGCAGAAGACAGCAGTTTGACGTCATGGCCGACGTCGAGTCATGCCAATGAAAGTCGATATGCGTTGTTCGGTTGTACCATGGCGCCAGGTTTTCACGGCCGCTGTTTTGAAGCGGCCCAACCATCGACTCTTAAACAGCGCTACCCAAGCTGGGCGGCGCTGATCGATGAGTTATCGGTAAACGACGAGCACACCCAGATGCCTGATGGCTTTGCGCCTTAAGCAAGGTGCAACGCAGTTAGATGTTGCTCAATGTGCAATTGATGGGCGGCCATCGCTTGGGCCACGGTTAAATCGCCGTAAGCAAAATGCGGGTGCGTGATACTCGCTTGCTGCAAGGCCGTGAGGCTGGCCAATAAGCGGTCTAAGGCGGCATCTGCAGCAACGGTCGGGTCTAAGCTGGCTGCACCCGGGATAGGCTCATCCAATGGGTGTGACATCTTGCCGCGCGCTTGAAACACCGCCAAGGCCATCGGACCGATACTAGCGCGAAACCACGCCGGTTTGAGCTGCGCAAAGCCATGCAATGAACCCTCGACACTTTGTGCCAAATGCTGAAAGACTTGGCTGGCAGTCCATGGCGTGTCAGAGCGCAAGGATTGACCTTTAAATGCCTCTAATCGCTGCATTAGCTGAGTTAAATTCGCCTGATAAGCGCCTGCCTTGTGATGGACGAGGACTGCGGATAGACCTACCACGGCCACACTTGAAAAGATAAATGTGCGACGATTCATGATGCTCCTGTTTGGCCTGCCAGCCAGTTCGCTTTTGCCACACGAATACTGTCGAGGCGGTGTTGATGAAGGTGCTGGCGAATTTGTTCGCCTTGCACGCCCATGGCGACGATGGCTTTGACATCCACCGCGCGTGCCGCGTGCGCGAGCTGTCGCAAAAAGTCGGCTTGTGGGTAGTCGGCCAGTTCAAAACCGGTGCGACCGCGTAAATCGGCGGTACCAACGGTTAATAACGATTCCAAGCGTTCAGGCTTACGCCACAGATCGATCCCATCAAATAACTTTAACAACGTTGCTGAGCGTAATTCCAGACATTTGTGCAGTAATTGATGAAATTCGCATGCAAGTAGCGCCAGATCGCGACAATCATTCGGCACTCGTAAACGTTGGCATAAGGTTTTAATCGGTGCAAGGCCGGTGTGTTCATGGCCATGATGGGCTGGCCATAGTTCTTTGGCGGTCAGGCCTTTACCAAGATCATGCACCAAGGCGGCAAAACGGATATCCAATCGGTCTGACAATAAACACGCTTGTTCTAGCACCATCATGGTGTGCACACCGGTATCGATTTCAGGATGCCACTTGGGCGGATTGGGTACACCCCACAAACAGTCGAGTTCGGGCATCAGCTGGGCGAGCGCACCGACGTCGCGTAACAATAAAAAGTAGGCGCTGGGCGTGGTCTCGGTTAAGGCGCGTGATGTTTCTTGCCACACTCGCTCGGCGGTTAGGTGTAAAAGCTCGCCGCTTGTCGTGATGTCTTTGAGTAATCGTAAGGTTTCAGGCGCAACCGTGAAGCCTAAATGGGCAAAGCGCGCCAAGAAACGCGCCACGCGCAACACGCGAAGAGGATCTTCAACAAAGGCATCGGACACATGACGGAGAATTTTATCGGCCAGATCTTGTTGCCCAGCATAAGGGTCAATCAGTTCGCCGCTGACTTCGTCGAGCGCCATGGCATTGATGGTGAGATCGCGGCGCAGCAAATCTTGCTCCAGCGTCACATCCGGTGCGAAATAACAAGCGAAGCCGGTGTAGCCTTGTCCCTGTTTTCGTTCCGTGCGAGCTAGCGCATATTCTTGTTTAGTTTTGGGATGTAAAAATACCGGAAAGTCTTTACCAACGGCGACATAGCCTGCGGCGAGCATTTGTTCAGGCGAGGCCCCGACCACCACGTAATCACGATCCTGGACTTCGCGTTGCAATAAACGGTCGCGCACGGCGCCGCCGACAAGATAAGTTCTCAATGGCTTTCCTGAGGTGGATTTTTTTGCCATTATAACCGCTCAGTAACATGTGCGTGATAGTGGATTTTACATTGCGCATGTCTTTGGATTAAACGCCCGATAGGTGGCTATGTATAACGCATTTTATGGCTTAACCAGTCAGCCGTTTTCGATTGCACCCAACCCTGATTTTATGTTTTTGGGCACTCGCCATACGGAAGCATTGGCGCATCTGCGGTACGGTTTGGGAGACGCCGGTGGTTTTGTGTTGCTGACCGGCGAAGTTGGTACCGGAAAAACCACGGTCTCGCGTTGTTTATTGGCCGAATTACCCAGCACGACGCAAGTGGCGTTTATTCTCAATCCAACATTATCTGAGCTGGAATTATTAGCGGCGATTTGTGACGAGCTCAAAATTCGCTACAAAAAAACCGATGCCAGTTTGAAACTGTTAACGGATAAAATCACCCAAAAACTGTTGAAGAATCATCAAGCGGGCACCAACACCATTTTAATTATTGATGAAGCACAGCACTTGCAGCCAGCTGTGTTGGAACAACTGCGACTGTTAACCAATTTAGAAACCAACACGAAAAAGCTGTTGCAGGTGATTTTAATTGGTCAGCCCGAATTGCAGCAGTTATTGCAACGTCAGGATTTACGCCAGCTAGCGCAGCGCATTACCGCCCGTTACCATTTGATGCCGCTAACCTTAGCCGAAGTTCGTCTGTACGTGCAGCACCGCTTGCAAGTCGCTGGCTGCTTGCGTCCGGTGTTTACCGACGCGGCGGTGAAAAAATTGTTTGAACTGTCAGGTGGCATCCCGCGTCTGCTCAATCTGCTGTGTGATCGGGCTATGTTAGGCGGCTACAGTCAGCAACAGGCGATGATTGATGCGCCGCTCGTAACCATGGCGGCGGCAGAAATTCTGGCCTTGCCAACGCCCGCCAACACCAGCAACGTGACGCCTTTGCCGCGTTGGGTGTGGCCTTTGTTTAGTTTGCTTTGTCTAGCCGTTGGCATTTTCAGCGCGCTGTGGTGGCAAAGTCGTGGAGTGTCGTAAATGTCGTTATTGATGGATGCCTTAAAGCAACAAGCCAGTCAGCACGCTGACGCAACACCTGGCGCTGCTGCGCCAGTGGCTGCGCCCACTGCGCGCACCTTGCCGCGTTGGTGGTTATTTGTTGTGGTAGGCACAATGATTTTAGTGCTAGGCGTGATGGCTGGTTTGTGGTTAAACCGTTTGTTGTTGCAGCCTCGCGTGGCAGAGGTTCCTGCGGTGGCTGCTGCGGTGGTGCCCGTTACACCCACCACAGTCCCGCCGGCGTCGCCGGGTCTTATTTTAAGTGATCTGTTAGCCCAACCCACCAGCGAAGAGCTAGCAGCGGCAGCCGAACAAGAGCAATTGGTGATTAGTAGCGAGGTGTCCGAGCCGCAATCCCATGGCCAAACCTTGGATGAGCAAGTGGCGACACTGACGGGTGAAGCGCAGATGCAAGATGAGTTCCCCGAAGGCCGAGTGCTAGGCGCGGGGCGACAAATGCAAGAAGCAGATCCGTCAGCGCCGGTGGCTGACGCTAGCCATCAATCTCGCGAGGTTAAAGATTTTGGTAGCACGCCAACCCGAGAATTAAGCGCGAACGACGTGCCGCAAGACCTGCGCGATAAATTCCAATCCGCGATGGATGCGTTGGCCAGCGAGCCTAAACAACCCAAAGTCAGTGAATATGCGGCGCCGGCGCGGGATGTGCAATCCTTGGATGACATCATTCAACGCCAAATTCCACCGCTGCGTTTTGAGGCTCATGTCTATGCCACCGAGCCGATGCAGCGTTGGGTGAAAGTCAATGGCAAGGATCTGCAAGAAGGGCAGTGGATCACCGCGGATATTCAACTTAAAGAAATCACGCCGCAATATGTATTGATGCAAACAGGCCGGCAGATGTTTAGCATGCCGGCGCTGAGTGAATGGTCCTATCGGGGCAACACCGGCCGTTAAGGAAGTACCGATTGCCGGAAGAACTTTGGTAAATCTATGCCGAGCTCTTCTGGCTTTAAAATGGCATCAATGGCGGCTTCGGCGTGTTTGTTTTTACTTAAATCCAATTCTTCGACTTCGGTGTAGCGTTTAAAACGAGCGTGGTAGAAAGTCTTTACGATGGGTTTTGCCGCTTCGCTGCCACTTTCCAGCACAATGCCGACTTTGTGGTTTTTCAAGCGCACCAAAGATCCCGGGGGGTAAATGCCGACCGCTTGGATAAACTGATTCACCCGCTCCAAATCAAAATGGCTGCCACTGTCTTTACGTAAAATCTTCAGCGCCGTCAGGCTGGTTTGTCCTTCTTTGTACACCCGTTGCGCGGTGATGGCGTCGTAGGTGTCGACGATGGCGATCATACGTGCCGCTTGGGAAATTTGCTCACCTACCAGGCGTCGCGGATAACCGCGACCATCCAGCCGTTCATGGTGATGTGCAGCGACATCAAGGCTGATTGGCGATATCCCTGGCACATTTTCTAGCAGTTCACGGCTGTACACCACATGGTCACGCATCACCACGAATTCGTCATCTGTCAGTTTACCCGGCTTATTCAATACCGCATCTGGTACTTTGATTTTACCGATGTCATGCAACAAGGCGCCGGTTGCAAGTTGCTGGATTTGCTCGTCGGGCAGTTGCAAATACTTGGCGAAAATCGTCATCAAAATAGAGACGTTCACCGAGTGTTCGAGCAAATAGGCATCTTTTTCCCGAATTTGACTCATGCAAAGTAACGCATCTTGATTGCGAAAAATGGAGTCAATAAACCCATCGGCACATTGCTGAAAGGGTGCAAGCTCAATGGGCTTGCCAGCCAACACATCGGAAAAGGCTTTTTGTTGAAGCTGCTTGGCTTGGTGGTATAGCTCGGCCGCTTTAGGCAGTTCTTGGGTGATTGCGGTTTTGCTGGGACGCACGGCGACGGGTGTGTCGGGCGTTTCAAGAGCTGTCTGTGGCACATCAACGGTGCTGCGGGCAGGGTCGACAATCACTTCTAACACGCCTTTGGATTTCAGCGCTTGTAACAAGGCATCGGACTTTAAAAAGCCTTCACTGGTAATTTTTACCTGACCCGTTTGTCGAGTGACTTCGACGACATACATCCCTGTTGTAAGTTGTTCAATGTGAATACGTTGATACATAGAGAAACTGCTGCCACGAACAAAGCGATGAATATCGAACAAGGTAACAAATAAACGGTTTTAGGAAAAGTTACCGAGCAAGGCTTACTAGAGAATTAACAACCTATTGACTTAGTTTGGATTTTAGACGAAAAAAAACCAGCCGAAGTTGCCCGAGGCTGGTACCAAAAAGGGCTTACCGAAGTAAGCCCGGACAGGAGAGGGTTAGATGGCGGTGTCTTTCATCGTCATCAACGAGGCATTGCCACCGGCCGCTGTGGTGTTGATAGTGATGGTTTTTTCCGTCACTAAACGGTGTAACAGGCGCTCATCGGCTGGTGTGGTAATGAGTGGCGAAATGGCGCCATCGCGACCGGCGATCAGCTCGCCGGTTACCGCTTTGACTGCGCTACCCGCTTCGACCACAGCGGCGGCCACCAGCGGGTTGCCGATTAAGGCTTTCAGTTGGGTCAGCTTCACCACGCTAAACAGCGCTGGGTGTAAGTTCGAAGCCAGCAGTACTTTGCGAATGGCATCGGCCTCGGCGGCGTCTTTGTCTTCCACCACAGCGACCACGGCGTTACCGGATGCCAGTGCGGTCATGATTGACAATACCCAGTACTTAAAGCAGGCCGATTCGTCGCGCACGCAAGCCACCACACCACGAGCTTCTAAGTGCAGTTGGTTGGATTCACCGGTAGGTCCTGGCAGTTGAATAGGTGCTGCCAGTTCTTTTTCGATAAAAGCCAATAAACCACGGGCAGAGGCCAGTACTTGCTGCAAGTCGGCTTCTTGCTTGACTACCACAGCGTTAGACGCCAATTGCGCGAGGAACTGACGCACCACGGATGAGCGGGCAACGATGTCGCTACGTTGCCACTGCACTTGCGCTTTGGCGGCTTGCGACAGCAGGTTGTTGACGCTGTTGTCCGTGCCATTGGCGGCTAAAATCGCTTGTTTTTTGTCATCGGCCAGTGGCGCTTCAACCACGTGGTGATTGTCTTTGACCAAACGCGTTAAGTAGAACGGACCACCGGCTTTAGGGCCTGTGCCTGACAAACCGCGACCACCGAATGGTTGCACACCAACCACGGCACCGATCATATTGCGGTTGACGTAGATGTTGCCGGCTTTGATATCGCGCGTCACTTGGTGCGTGATATGCGCGATACGGCTGTGGATACCCATGGTTAAGCCATAACCGGTGGCATTGATTTGCTCGACCACTTGGTCCAGCTGGTCGGCGCTAAAGCGAATAACGTGCACGCACGGACCAAACACTTCGCGTTGCAGCAGGTTTAAGTTGCTGATCTCATACAAGCGCGGCGCAAAGAAGAAATGATTGTCACCGGCTGGAATTGGGCATTCGTAATGCAGTGTCGCTTTGCCTTCCAAGTATTTTACGTGGTTGGTTAACCCGGTCAGCGCTTTTTGGTCAATCACGGGGCCGACGTCGGTGGCCAGCAGCGATGGGTCACCGACATGCAATTCTTGCATCGCGCCTTTGATCATATGAATGATCTTGTCGGCGACGTCTTCTTGCAGGAACAACACGCGAAGGGCTGAACAGCGTTGGCCAGCGCTTTGGAAACCGCTCGACACCACATCATCAACCACTTGCTCTGGCAATGCGGTTGAGTCAACGATCATACAGTTTTGACCGCCCGTTTCGGCAATTAATGGCACCGGCTCACCGCCACGTTCGGCCAGTTTACGGGCGATCCAGCTACCTGTCTCGGTTGAACCGGTGAACATCACGGCTTGAATTCGCGGATCTGGCACCACGTGCTCGCCAATCTGACGGCCCGGCGCGATCGCCAGTTCCACCACAGAGGCTGGCAAACCGGCTTCACGCCACAGTTCAATGGCGCGAATGGCAACCAATGACGTTTGTTCGGCTGGTTTGGCAACGACTGTGTTACCGGCAGCCACCGCGGCCGTGACTTGGCCTAAGAAAATAGCCAATGGGAAGTTCCATGGGCTGATACACAGCACTACGCCGCGGCTTTGGATTGGACTGCCAGCGAACATGTTTTCCGCTTGCAGCGCGTAATAGCGGCAGAAATCCACGGCTTCACGAATTTCCGCCACGCTGTCTGGCACTGTTTTACCGGCTTCTTTGACGCAAATGGCCATCAGCTCGTCACGGTGAGCTTCTAAGGCATCACCCAGCGCATTTAATAAACGCGCGCGCTCCGTGACTGGCGTCGCTGTCCAGCTGCTAAAGGCGGCTTCGGCGCGATCTACCGCGGCTTTCATTTCCTCAGGCGTGGCGTGCTTCACATAACCAATCACTTGCGCGTGATTGGCTGGGTTACGCACCGCTTTAGCACCGTCGACCGGCGCCAGCGCCGACGCTTTTTCGACCCAAGCTTGCATGTTGGCGCGCAGCGGGTTGATGGCGTCGACTTCGGTTAAGTCGATGCCTTTGGAGTTAACGCGCTCACTGCCATATAAGTCTTTTGACAGTGGGATCATGGTGTTGCGTTTGTTTTTCCAGCTGCGGACGATTTCCACTGGGTCTTTCAGCAGGCTTTCCACTGGAATGCTTTCATCGACGATGTTGTTCACAAACGAGCTGTTAGCGCCGTTTTCCAACAAGCGGCGCACTAAATAGGCCAGCAAATCTGAGTGTTCACCAACTGGCGCGTAAATACGGCATGGCACTTTGTCGTCAGCCACCACTTGGTCGTACAAGGCGTCGCCCATGCCGTGCAAGCGTTGGAATTCATAACCTTGGCGGTCTGGGGCCATTTCTAAAATGGTGGCGACTGTGTAGGCGTTGTGCGTGGCGAACATTGGGTAAATCGAATCGCGGTACTCGAGCAGTTTGCGCGCGCACGCTTGGTACGACACGTCAGTCGACGGTTTGCGGCTAAACACTGGGAAATCGACATGGCCTTCGATTTGGCTGACTTTGACTTCGCTGTCCCAGTAGGCGCCTTTGACCAAACGCACCATCAGTTTGCGGCCAACCCGCACTGTTAAGTCGCGCAGCCATTCAATCAGTGGTAAACAACGTTTGGAGTAGGCTTGAATGGCTAAACCAAACCCTTCCCAACCGGCTAAATCTTTATCGGCGAATACCGCTTCGATCACGTCCATCGACAGTTCTAAGCGGTTGGCTTCTTCGGCATCGACCGTAAAGCTGATGTCATAGCCTTTGGCGGCCAATGCTAAAGTTTTTAAGCGTGGTACTAACTCGTTCATCACGCGGTCGCGGTGGGCGAAGCTGTAACGTGGATGAATCGCGGATAATTTCACCGAAATGCCAGGGCTTTTTTGCGGGCCGCGTTTTTTCGCCGCTTGGCCGATGACGTTAATCGCCATCATATAGCTTTGGAAGTAGCGGTCGGCGTCTTCCATGGTGCGAGCGCCTTCGCCCAGCATGTCGTATGAATAGGTAAAGCCTTTAGCTTCCAATTCGGTAGCGCGATCGACGGCTTTGTCGATGGTGGTGCCCATCACAAACTGCGTGCCCATGATTTGCATGGCGTAACGCACCGCTTGACGAATGACCGGCTCACCTAAACGGCCGCAGGTGCGTTTCAGCAGACCAAATTGGTTTTTCTTTTCGTCATCGCTGTAGTTGACCAGTTTGCCAGTTAACAACAAACCCCAGGCCGAGACGTTTACAAACAGCGATTCGGAGTTGCCTAAGTGCGAGCTCCAATCACCGTTGGATAATTTGTCGCGAATTAAGCGGTCGGCGGTTAATTTGTCGGGTACGCGCAGCAGCGCTTCGGCCAAACACATCAACACTAAACCTTCTTCGGTCGACAGCGAAAATTCGTTCAGCAGCGCGTCCACGCCACCTTTACCGATTTGCGCTTGACGGATATTCACAACGAGCTGACGCGCACGTTCCCAAGCGCGTGAGCGGGCTTGGTCGCCGATATCGGCCAGTGGCAGCAGAGTTTCTAAGACTTGGACTTCATCTGCGCGGTACAGGTTGCGCAGGGTTTGCCGCAGATCGGTCGGAGCAGTCAGTTCGCCGTGAAAGAGCATAGTTATATCCTGTGTAGGGGGGTAGAAAAAATAATGCTGCATTTTAGTGAAAGCACTACCGCATTTGGTGGTTATTTTTGCATTTAAACCTTATATAATTTGGTTTTAAGTGCGTTTAACCAGAAAAAATACGGAATATGCAATGAGCTCAAAAGGCAGACCGTTAGATCGAATCGATCGAACAATATTAGCCACGCTGCAGCAAGATGGCCGAATTTCCAATGTCGAATTGGCCAAGCGGGTGAATTTAAGCCCAAGCCCCTGCATCGACCGAGTGCGTAAATTGGAACAAGAAGGCTTCATTGAAGGCTACGGCGCTAAGTTATCCGCCTCACGTTTAGGCCTTGGCACCGCGGCGTTTATCCAAGTGACACTGGATAGAACCACTGGCGCAATTTTCGATCAGTTCCGCGACGCCGTGGTGCAAATCACCGAAGTAGCCGAATGCCATATGGTGGCCGGTGGCTTTGATTACCTGCTGAAACTGCGGCTATCCAGCATGGAAGCCTACCGCGCAGTGCTTGGGCGCATTGTGGATTTGCCAGGTGTTTTGCAAACCCATACGTATGTGGTGATAGAGCAGGTCAAACAAGACGCGGGGCCACCAGCGGAGTGATGTGTTGGTTTCGCACGCTGGTTTTGTGAATTTCGTTGTTAAATTGGTTTTCGCCTAGGCGGCGAGCGGCTGTGCCTGTGGCAAGCGTGGTTTCGCATGCTGGTTTTGTTTTTTTTCTAAATGATTTTCGCCTTCGCGGCGAGCGTGCATGCTGCCGCAGGCGTAACTTTCTTTTGCTTCGCCAAAAGAAAGTCACCAAAGAAAAGGCGACCCCGGGAACGCTCGAAATCCCTGCCGAAAATCAAGCGTCCAAGGCGCCGGCATAACTCGGCTCGCGCTACCGTCGCGAGCCTCAAACATATGCCGTCTTAAAACCTTGGCCACTCGTTTTCGACAGGCTCGCTTTACGGGGATGA